>Ga0208281_10006_pt1 | contig 139215 bp, 147 predicted proteins | sample AntDeeMetVIRDL14_FD_184781 | JGI IMG/M metagenome (GOLD analysis project Ga0208281, IMG submission 184781) | Saline lake microbial communities from Deep Lake, Antarctica, in enrichment culture - Antarctic Deep Lake Metagenome VIRDL14 (SPAdes)... ... | reverse complement strand
GAGCGTCTCGGTCGCCATTACATTGAAGAACTCGTCGATAGAAGTCTCCTCTTGCAGGATGCTGGCGCTCGTAGACACAGTTCCAACATCCTGCGTCTTCGTGTGTGACGCTTTCTATGACACCCTCTGTACGTATAGCAAACTGACTCAGCCTTGTTCTCGGCCCTATAGCGCAGTTTGCTCCGGATTCCGTCCATCAATCGATATCCTCCCCAAGAGCATCACCATATTTTTCATTTGCCTCTCTGCTGTCTCCGTCTCGACGACGTGTTCTCGCCTCACGCATCTTCTTCCGGGCAGCCTTTGCCTTCCTGATAGCTTCTTTCCGATTCGCCTGGTCCATATTCGAGTCCAATCGGTCCCCATTGACAGGGTCCCGAGTACCCCGCGAAACTCGACGAGGTAGTTCCTCGACGAATCCCTCGGTCAACTCCTCTGTCGTGGCATCCTTATTGGGATGATTATGGACGTAATCATACGCCATCACCTCCATGTGATACGAACTGACCGGTATATTCCGATTCTCACGGAGTTTCTTTGCAACGCGGGCGACCTTCTGAAGCTTGCCTCCACGAGCGTTATCGATGGCTTCGAACCGTTGCTTGTATCCTCGTGGATTTGTCCGTACCCAAGACTGTCCGTCACTATACGTGTCTGGGATTTTGTATCCACCTGTGTCATCTTTAAACGCTGGTGCAACGTCCACTGTGAAATCACTGAATTGGACGCTTACGACGTTTCGGTCGATGCTAACATTCGAATTAGGATACCGCTTTTCAAGTACTCGCTTTACTGCCCGAAGACAGTTACTTGACCCATTTTCTCCACGTTCCCATTGGCCGTGCTTCTCACGGCTCAGCACGAACATCACATCTGTATCGGAATCTTCCGAAAGAGGTCCAACCATTGTTCCGCGCGTAAAGGACCCGAACTGATGACTTTCAACAATCACCATCTCCTCTTCTAGAATCTGTTCCAGCCGCTCACGACGTTCGTTGATTGTCTTACCCTGCCGATTCGTAGGACCAGTCTCATCGGCATAATCATCTAACGAAGTCTGACCGGATTCATCGTGGCCTGGCCCATGCTCATCTTGATTTCCAGGGTGACTCGGCGGTGCAATACCAGACCCCATCAGGCCCACCCCTTCGAACTCGTAAACGTATGAAGCTGTGACTGCCCCGTACTCAGAGCAGCGGTAACCTGTCGGCTCCATTCGTCGTATTGATGTGCGGCCTCGACAACCGACACATCACGAGGGTTGCAGTTACGTAGCCACCGTTGACCAGCTGCTCCGGTCACACATGGTGGGAAGTCCGATACTAGGTTCTCCGATTGAAGGCCAATTAATATCATGTTCTCTGGTTCGTATTCGAATGAAATTTGTTGGACACGCTCAAGCAGTTCATTATACCGAAACCCGTAGCTGAAATACTGGACACAGTAGTAGGCTACTCTTGTACAGCCGAGCTCATCGAACGCATCATAACACAATCGACGTTCGTACTCGGTCTCACCTTTCACTAAAGGAACTACTTCGATACCAGCATCCCGGAAGTGAGGGACGATATCCCGGAGGTCCGCTACATACGTCTGGATGGTTTCAATCCGCTGAGCACGCGCGTCACGATTGTACACTGGTCGGTCGCAGGGGACAATAGCATCAGCACCGACTCGTTTGGCAAATGCTAGTTCACGGTCGGGGAACCATTCCTCCAGTGTTTCGTCCGGAATCGTAGATGCAAGAATGAGTTTGGCATCAATGTTTTCGAGGTCAATACCATTCTGGTCCAAACGACGGGCGTGAGGATAATCAAGCATCACAGCCTCAACTGTCTGCGCCTTTGAGACGAGGTTGAGATGCTCATCTTTTGCTTCTATCCGGGGGATAGGACCTGACAGATAGCTGCTCATCATCTACCAACACCTCTCATCTTATTTTCCTGCATTATCGGGGACAGTTACGTAGACGAACGGGTAGGGTTTATAACATAACCTAAACAACACAAATCATTGTATCATTAGCACAACTAAACAATGTTTTAATATACAACCACACAAGTGGTTGTTACTGTGTCAGACACCTCCGACCTTGATGAATCGCTCCAAACAATAATGGAGTGGGGAAAGTACGAAGCAGCTGCTTATCGGGTTCTCGTTCGATATGGGCCACTTGAGGCGTCAGATGTCGTAGTTCGAGCCGAGATTCCCCAAGGTCGTGTCTATGACATCTTGAACAAGTTACACAGCCAAGATGCGGTCGTGAAACAGGGCATCCAGCCGACGAAATGGGATGCTCAGAATCCACGTAAGCTCATTGAGCCAAACCAGCGGCGGTTCGAAGAAATGGCAGTTGAAGCCATCGAACGTTTGGAGCCTGCCTATGACCTGAATTTGGAATCCCAATCACATCCAGCATGGGTGACGACTGGAATTGCAGATACATCAACCAAAGCAAGCGAATTCTTTGAACAGGCTGAAAATCGAATTTGGATTCTTGAGCGCACTTTTTGATTCTCGAAACAAGATAAGAAATTACTCCAATCTAAAGCTGAATCGGGCGTTGATGTCCAGATTGTCGGATGGAGCGGCCGACCAGAGCTCCAGGATGTTGCCGAAGAGATGCCCGCTACCGAGTTTAGAGAAGCTGATGAGGTCGAAACATCGTTCTACATGTGCGACGAAGGGGCAGTATTGATTAATCTCAACCAAGGCGAGACTGGAATGCTCTTCCATGATACTGGTACGGCAAAGATTTTCACAGAGTATTTCCAATCTATATATAAGGACGCGAATGAGGTGACACCTAATGCATAGAAAAATGCTCCCAATGGCACTCTTGGATGCCTGCGAAGGAGACCAAATTGAGGGACGCACACGCCTACAGAAGCTTGTTTTCCTCATGGAGCAGGAGTTAGAAGATGATTCGACTGCATCGCTTGATAGCTCCGATTATAATTTCATCCCCTATGACTATGGGCCATTCTCGAAGGAACTGTACGACGACTTAGATTCACTTGAGGATGCTGGGCTGATTAATATGGAAGAAGAGGATATGGCGGACGGTAAGGTAAAATACAGCTATCGGCTCACAGAGGAAGGTCAGTCGTGGGTCCAGTACCAATTAGCAGATAAGAGTGCTGCCACAGCGCATTCATTAGCGGAGGACCTTGCTTCGGAGTACAACGGAATGTTACTGTCTGAGCTGATTGATGAGGTTTATGCTGAATATCCCGAATATGCCAAGAACAGCGTTTGGTAACAGTACGTTTTCTAATCAACTCTAGCTTGCTAATTAAATGTCCAACTCTTACAAGTTAGACATTATCTACATTTTACTAGTGACTCGATTCCGTGAGAATCCCTGCAGTTGTAGCTCGCGCCGTTAGTTGGTTATCAATATCTGTTTCAAGGAGTAGGGCATCTTGTGCCCAAGTCCAGTCATTGCCTTTTCCTACGTAGTAACCACGCCGAGTGATTGTACTATCTCCATCTTTGATGCGCTGAATTACCTTCCAATAGTTTTTATCGGAACCTCGTTCAAACACTCCTTCTTCCTCAGTTACCGTGCCGTGTTCGGAGCTACGCGGCGTCGGTTTGATTGCGTCTGGTCTATTTCCAAATTGGTATCGTTTCTCATTTTTCATCTGCACGCCTCGTACTTAGTAAGAGTATATAAATCAAGATTGAGAATGATACTGTATGATTGAGTGTGAGAAAGTATTAACCATTAATACAAAACCCGTACCGCTCGTTTCTAACAATACCAACAGCTATTCTGGTTTACTCAGAACAAGAATATTTTCCTTAACATCGTCGTAGTCTGCTGTGGTTGCGGCCATGTTTCTCCAGAGCTTGATTTCAGCATTAACAAATCCGACTCGTTCTTCAGCAAGTTCTTTGAGAATTTTCGCAGTCGGAATCTCGAACTGCCAATATGAACCAGAGTCACCTACAACATAGGCCGCCTTTCCACCCGGTGACATGATGTCGTAAACCTGCTCGAAGTGATGTTGCATTCCTGCAAAATACTCTTCGACGACACGAGGATAGTAATTTCCAAATCCATGTGAAATATCCTCATCGATAATATACTGCTCCATCTTAGACGCGATTTCATCTACGTGCTCATTTTCTCGAATATTGACTTGCTCACCTTCATTATCAGCTACGTAGATATTCTTAGTGTGTGAACGGATATTCGCCTTCTTGATTTTCTGAAGGTCTTTGTTATCGTCAGCAGCGTTCAACCAGATTAGTTCAAGACGCTGATTCCGAGTGTAATCATGTTCTGCTGGATACGGTGGAGATGTGATTAAATAGTCAATCTCACCTTCGTGTTTCTCACTATTCAGTAGAGTAGATTCTTCTCGAAGCTGGTCTCCAATTTGCCTCGCATCTCCACGAATAATTTCAACATCACCAACAACGACATCATCCTTATTGGTGGTCTGTTGGACTTTCTCTAAGTCATCCTCCATTTGCCGGAGCTTCTGTTCGAAATACAGGAGGACATCTTTATCACCCTCTTGTTTCCGGTCACGCGTAGCTTCTGGTCCAAACCGAACGTTACCGACATCCTCTGGAAGAATAGCAATCATAGCCAATTTGAAGAGGTCAGTCACATCATTATCGGGCATCTCCTCGATGTGGTATTTCATGACCTTCATCTTCTTCAGCGGCTTTTCACTGAGCCAACCTTTCGGCGTTTTCTTCGGCTCTGTGAAATCATATTTTTCAAGAGAAATTTCATTCTCTTCTTCACTGCTGGAAAAGTCACCTAATGTTTTGTTCTCTCCTGAACCAATTTGACTAAATATCGGTTCAAGAGTATCAAGAAGCTCCTTACGTCTTTTCCTGAACTCGTCAAGGTCTACATCCCAATTAGTCTTAGTTCGAGCAGAGAGAACGCTTGCAGGACTAGTATCTGTTCCAATAGCATCGATACCTAATTTCTTGGCCGCTAGCGTAGTTGTGCCTGTTCCATTAAATGGGTCTAAAATCAGGTCATCTTGTGTGATTCCAAATTCATCAGCCAACCCAGTAATTACTCTATCAGAATACGCATAGACGAATCTGTACCAACTGTGGATACTAACATCATCAAGCCGCCCGATATTGCTCTGGTGCTTCAACTTATCTACCTCGTTGTCTCTGACTGTATTCATAGTTCCGAGTAGGATTTACGGTTACTATCTTTGATATAATTCGATTCTTCCATCGAGATTCTACAAAGACAAATAACGTATAGATTCATAGTATCTTCGTTTTAAGGAAGCTATTTTATACTTCTATTATGAGTCGCTACTGTGTCTGAAGAAGAACAAAATCTAGCTCATCAAGAAAAGCTGCATAAGGTTCTGAGTTCAGAAGTACGGCTTAGACTCTTGATGAAAGCAACAGAGAGTAATGCAATTTCGGCTCCTAAGTTAGCTAAGACTGGTGATTTCGATATTACGCCAGAAAGCATCGTGAACAATCTCAATCAGCTTGAGAATGTGGGACTGTTAAAATCTAAAAATGTGCGCGGCCCCGGTAACAGGCCAAGGAAAGAATTCTATATCCCTGAAGACGGCAAAACACTCCGGTTTGAATTGGTTCCAGACGATTACCACTTCAGCTTCGAAGATGCTGGTGTAGCTAAATTCTGATTTTTTAGTATATCGAGTTTCTTCAAAGATATCTGTTAGTAGTCTTCGAATATATAAAATCAAAGACATGTTTAATTCTCATCTGTGTGACTGTCTGGTTGCATGGCAAAGTATGAACCTGTGATTAAACGGGTATTTGAGAAGAAGGCTGAGGAGTATGGAACTGAAGAAGAACTACCGTTCCGTCGTAGCGATATTGAAGACGCAATGGACGAGCTTGACATTAGTGTAGGCAACGTTCCAGACATTCCGTACGCATATCGGAGCCGTCGTCCACTCCCTGATGAAATCGCAGAATATGGGTATACAGCAGTAATCATCGATGACACGCGCGAAGGCTCAGACCCGACGTATATGTTCACCAAGCAGGACCAACTAATTCCTGTTCCAAGTGATGATGATGTTGATGAAATCTATACCACAACTACAGCAGCTCTTCCAAAACCTGTTCGAGACTACATCGGACAGGACGAACAGGGAGCACTAACCCAAGTTCGATATGCAGGTTTGCTCGAAGACTTCACTGGGCTGGAGGCGTACCATCTCCAGAGTCACCTTCGAATGAGAGTCAATGGACGTGAAGCTGAACTGGATGACCTATACGTAGGTGTTGATGAGTATGAGGAACATCATGCAATCACTGTTGAAGCCAAAGGAGAGGGTGAAACACTGAATCGGAATCAACTGATTCGCAACACGCGTGGAATTGAGAATAAATCAGACTATCCAAACTCTGTCGAGACAATCGCTGTCAAAGTGGACGAGAACGGTTACTTCTACCTATTCGAATTCGACGTATACCAAGAAGACGGCGAAGACAAGCTGAGCACAGAGCGTGTTTGGAAGTATGAATTCGAAGCTAAATCTACGGATTCAACTCTAAATAGTTTCTAGGATAGTAGAGTCCTGGATAATCATTACTCCACATATTGAAATACGAAACCGAATCCACGTTGGCGTATGCAACAGTACCGCTTGGCCGACCGCGTACGTATAGACATACCTGATGTGAGAGATTCAGATTTCAGATTTCACGGAGAGCATGGGATGGTACTCTCACGCCAAGATAGAGTCTATGAAGTTGCGCTTGACGAATTCAGTGTCGTGCTGGAGGTCACTAAGGAAGAAGTTCGACCACCGTTCTATTAATCAATAATCTGTTTGTTCAAACGTTATCCATATTCCAAACCTCACAGATTATATCTGCCATCTTTTCACTACGGTGTTTAATTTGTTCAATTCTCCACTCATCGTATTCTTCAGCAACAGCTTGAGTCATGAGGAAGTCTGTTTTATGTTTGTAAATTTGACGTTTTTGTTCAAATGGATTATCTGACGCAGTTTGATTTAGACTATCGTTTAGCAGAGTAAGATTCCCAATCCTCTTTTTGTACTCTTGGAATTCCTCTTTAGTACAGTTAAGGTATTTTTCCCATTCATCATATTTGTCAGCACCAATCCGTTGTGGAGCAATATGCTCAATATCTACCGTATCTCTATTAGCAACCGATTTTTCATTCCCACTAGAACGCATATAGTGTTCTTCTTCAATTCTATCAAGAATGTATTTCGTAAAGTCGTTGTTTTTGAAATCTCGATTAATAATCCGCTCCTTCATTATCGTATTATTTGGTGACCGTTGTTCTGCAATCCGTCGTAAGTACATATTCGGATTATCATGTTGATTCATCTTAGAACATATTTTAGACCAGAATCTATCACGACTAGTGTTCGAATCTCGTCCTGCAATCTTATCTCGTGTATTCAATATCTCTAAGATGTTGAGAGCTTCAAGAACCTCATCAGCACTCTCATACTCAATGACAATCTTCAGTAAGAGAGTTCGAATCCGGTCATTCTTAATCTGCGTTGAACGTAGTTTTGAGTTGAGTTCCTGAATCCTACTCTTCTGGAAATTCTCACTGACTTCACAGTTTTTGATATCAACATACACTTCAGCTTTTGTACGCATATCCTCTAGCATCTCTTCAAGAGAAATACCATTGTTCGCTAATTCACCAGATAGAAGCTCATCAACATAGTCATAGAGTTTGTTTTTGGAAACGTTATCTTTGATTTCGGGAGAAGGTATGGACATATAGTAGTGAGTGAAGAACCGATACATCTGGTTAATTTCAGGACGAATGATAGTCATTATATCTTCCCAGAGGGCCTTCACTCTCTCTTCATCAATAGAATCATTTTGATTGGCTTCCATAAACACTCGATTCTTCACCAAGTCAACAGCACTGAGGTCAAGCCCTTTATCGTTCAAGCTCTCGAAAAGCCGGAATGCAGAAACTTCACTACCACACTCAATCTGAACTAGGTAAATTGAATTGACTAGCTCATTATAAATTTCACGTACTTTCTCAATCTTGTGAGGTTCAATAATATCAATTATATATTTTTTTAAATCATCATCCATAATAGATAATACATTTTAAACTATTAAATTGTTGTGATAGTCCAAAATAACAAATTGATAGTTTAAATGTAAAAATTGAACTAATTTTTACACATTATCGATATGAACCAACTCACTGAAGTCCATCCATTGACTACTAACGAAACCAACATCGAATGGGCCAGACATTTCAATGTATGAATACTCAACACCGTCAATATCTAAAGTACCCAACGTTCCACCGAGTGGTTCACCAACATTATCAATTGACAGTTCATCGAGTCCAAGTTCAGATGATGGAACTGCTGTCGTAACGTGACCCACAGCATTCACATCACCTTCCTCTGCGATATATTGGTAAACCTCTGGGATACAGATTACATCAGGATTCATGTTGAACGGCTCCTGCTGTAGAATCGCATTACCAAGAACCGTATAATCCTTACAGTCCCCAAGCCCTCGTGCTAGAGTTGCTACAGGATGTGCTGTTCCGGGTAGTAGGTTACTTGGACGACCAAATGGGAGAGCATCTTCCGAAGTGTGTGAGAAATACTGAACAAAGTCAGCAACAACACGAAGTTGTTCAGATGGATGCGTAGCATTCATCATCTCACAAACATCACCGAGTTTAGATGCAACTTCCTGAACGACATCATGGTTCATTACTTCTGGAGCATTCACAAGAGCCTTTACATCGTTGGTCTGTTTTCCTCCAACTTTATACGAAGCAGCCGTTTTCTGAGCTTCTTCAAATGTAGAACGGTCAATTTCGTATGATACAGTCCATGGGTACTGAAGGTGAGCATCAAAGTATTCTGGACCCTGAGCACTTGCTACCTTTACAGAATTAGCATCTGCAAATTCATTGCGAATTCGCGGACTGAAACGCCCATAGTTCGATAATCGGGTGATGTGAGCATCAAACGAGTCCCCCGATTTATCAATATTATCTCGATAGATATCGCTCATTTTGTAATCTCGATTGTCGTTTCGGATGAAACCCTTACTATCCCAATTAGGGTTGATAATGAAATTTCCATTGTGTGTTCGTAGGTAAATATAATCATCTTCACCAACGCGAAGCATCGGTGCTGTATTAGCGATTACTTCTCCACCACGAGGGCTGTCCGTATTCTCATCTTCCCATGTAAGTGTATAAACGAATGTTTCATACATTTCTGGTGGACTTTCGAGTGAGAATTCGTTTACACGACTCCATCCATGACTATAGATATCTTGTCGGTAAAATGCTCGGTTATTGATACGTTCTTCTCCCACCGTAACATCTTCATTCCAATATGCTTCGCTTGGAACCGTCAGTGAAGAAACATGTTCTCCGACTTCTGTGTTTTTGAAATCATACTGAAGTGTCTTCGTTGCATCCTGATTTGATGGAATCCATGTATCTGTTTCAGAATCATATTCTGCATCTTGTCCATAAACTGGGTCTGTAGAATTCTTGAAGACCCATTCCCCATTATCATTAGCCGTTACAGGATTATAGTGAACCGTGATATTATAGTCCTCGATTGGGTTTAGGCTAATTGTCGTTTCGATAGTTACACTGTTATCCGTAATTGTGTCTACGCTCGCAACATCAAGATTATGTCCTTTAATCAAGGAACCATCTTCCACACGCTGATTATACACTTCATCTAATTCTTCATTAAGCAGTTCTTCCTGCTTTTCTTCGGAGAGGTCATCATAACTAGTGGACTCTTCGCCCCCCATAGGTTCTGCATCTGAATTACCGCCCATACATCCAGCAAGAGCGGTCACCGTACCAACACCAAGGGACGTAAGTAGTTCTCTTCGGTTCATACTTGTACTTTATTTTATTTATTAATAAGTGTTATGATATCGTTTTAACTATAAGTAAATAATATTTATATACAAAATGTGTTTTAATTTGTACAATAAAGAGTCTTATATTACCCTATATCTGAAGTTACATCGATACTAAGTTTTTCTCCGAATATAAGGTTTTGACTATTCTATTCGCATAATATTCATAAGCATCCTTGATTTCCGAATCGTCAATAAGGTCAAAGTTCCCATCTAAAACACGTTTGAAATCATCATTATGGAACTTATTCAATTTCAATTTATTATGGGTCTCTCCTGTGGTTGGATTCTTTATTTGTAAGAAGTTGCTGTTAACCAATTCAGGTAAATTAGAATAATCATCGTCATCTTCAGCCTCAAATCGGTCTCTAATAACGCAGAGTAAAATTGAGATAGTCGTCAGTCTTTGTTGGCCATCCACAAGCTCCAACGTTTTGATGTCTTCACTCTTGTTATTGATTACAACTATCGAACCTAAGAAGTGATTATCTCTCTCACGGGTAAGAGCATACACATCATCCCATAACTCTGCCCACTGGTCTTTCGACCATGAATACTCCCTCTGATAATCTGGAACACGAATCTGATGAGACCCTTGTAGTATCTCATTGATGTCGTAATCGTCGGCTGAAAGATTGAAACCTGATGTCGGCATTATATACTATCCAAGTAGCAACAATATATAAACCCTGTATACTATGAATTACGACTAACGAAGTTCAACTCGCATTCTATTAACCAACGTTCCATGTATTTTGTTGGTTAAGACCAGTCAATAGATAGATTGGATTATACACTGGAAAGCAGGGAGTAAGCTCGAATTTATTGTATTATCTGCGGAGGATGCCTCTCACCACAGGAACAAGGATACCCACCTTTACTTTTATATTTTAGAATGAGATTATGTGAGATTCGTCCCCCGTCTGGACACCGATAGTAGAGTTTTCGTAGAGTCCATTGTCGGTCTTCGTCATACCATGGGTCTCTTCCATCGACCTCGTCAAAGTGACCCCAACAGAGTTTCCATTCACCATTGGGGTGTCCATTTTGGCTTGAGATTGCGTGTGTTGCTGTTGTTTCGCACCCTTTTGCTTGGCAGATTGGAGAGACTCTAATCTGGTTCGTAGAACCTGTTCCAGAGTTGGCTTCAGTCATTCTTCCTCCTTATTTCATTCTGCTCTTCTTCATCGTACAATACGAGTCGGTTATTTGTATCTCTATTTTCAATTTCAGTCAGTTGGAGAGAGTATTTCTGATTATAGGTTATCACACTCTCAAACATTTCAGCCTTCTCAGTATGCGTCTCAAACCTACCTACATCAGCACCAACGGGCACATGATATAAGATGTGACATTTGTTTTGCGAGAATGTACCTTGGTCAATAGCAATAAAGTCGCTCCCAGCATTGTACAGGAGCTCAGTTATTATATCGAACGTTGCTTCATCAGGTGATAAGAAAAGATACTCATTATCGTTTTTAAAATCGTACTTGTTCATGATTACCGTAATCTCGCAGTCATTTTGTGTGTCTTCAAAAGTACTCATTATTGCTCACCTCCATTAGAATATGCTTCTGCAGAGCGAGGACAACCATCTGCAACATACGCTTCTGATTTTGAAGAAGCTACACTAACGTGCAACAAGCTGCCGAACTGTTCTACAATTTTTTCTGAAACCTCTACCATTTCTCGACTCGTATATTTTCTTAGCATATAATATCATAAAGAAAGTATTAATATAAAGGTTTCGGTGTAAATACAATAAAAACAATTTATTGAGATTGTTTCAACCGTTATTATTAGAATATTAGTTTTAAGTCGCCCTATATTGGCATAGTGCGGAATCAGACTCTGTAATTGCCATCTGCAGGGTTGAATACAGTTTCATTCTGCTCCAATTTTTGCACGAGTGTAATTTATTGGAGCTGACTGAGGTGAGGGCCGAATGCAGCGGGGGCAACTGCGGTGGAGGCCGAATGCAGCGGGGGCAACTGCGGTGGAGGCCGAATGCAGCGGGGGCAACTGCGGTGGAGGCCGAATGCGGTGGGGGCCGAATGCAGTGGGGGACTGCGGTGGGGGCCGAATGCAGTGGGGGACTGCGGTGGGGGCCGAATGCAGTGGGGGACTGCGGTGGGGGCCGAATGCAGTGGGGGACTGCGGTGGTAGAGGTAGGTTTTGTTCTAATGGGCTATCCTGGTTTCACCAGTCCTCTTCTTCGATTTCATTTTTTAGCTTGAGCAGTTTGAAGGATGATTTCATTATTTTTGATATCACATATAGACATATACTGGTTAACTACTTAAGTATAATGATTTTATTTTAGATTTGTAGTAGATACGAGTGTATAGTTAAACAAATCTAGTGGAAATAAGTTAGTTTGTAAATTAGGTACTTACAGAAATCTGGTATTGGCAAATAAACTAACACTACCGGTACTCTATGGACTGTTTTCATACGGGTGTCTTTCTCACTGTACGAAAAGCGCGTCTTTTAAATATAATTCACCCTGTACTTTAGGTATAGAACAAATAAAGAACAAAGAGAGAATTGTCGCCACCTATGTCCGCGTATCAACTGAAGACCAACAGCCAGAGAATCACCGTTCAGAAGTAATCGAATTCATAGAAAGCGAATTTCCTGAGCATGACCAACGAGAGTATGCTGACATATATACGGGGACAAGCACCGTTGGACGGGGAAGAGTATAACAGATTACGAGATGATATTAAAAAAGAAAATATACACTCAGTAATCACGACCTCTGTATCTCGTGTCGCTCGTTCGATTCGAGACTTTAGCGATTTCGTCCATGTATACGAAGAGAATGAAACTGCATTGTACTTCATCAGAGAATCTATTAAGTACGACCCACGAACCAACTACCCTTATCAAAGAGCTATGTTGCAGATGCTCGGAGTATTTGCTGAGCTCGAAGCCAAAATAACTCAGCAACGAACCAAGGAGTCTATCAGGCAGATGAGGGCCAATGGGTACAAATGGTGACGGTCTCCGTTAGGATTCTCAAAAAATAGTGGAGACCTGTATCCGACCGATGATTTTGACCGTATCTGTGGGGTTCTCGATTTGATTGATAGTGGTGAGTTGAGTCAATCGAAAGGAGCACACATGTTGAACACTTCAAGAACCACTATTAAGCGGATTCTGGAAGACAATGAACGACGCAAGTTGTATGATTTATCAGTTTCAAAATGATTATTGTTGTGCTCGAATCATTTCTTTACCAATGTCTACCTGCAAATATGAGAGCATCCTAGCACCCTCCGGCGTGAGATGGTGATAATATCCATTTCCTCCAGTTAGACTGACCTTGCTAATTAGGCCAATCTCGTCCAAGTAGTTCCCATACCAATCAACCAACGAACTTGGAGATTCCCCACTCCAGCTCCGACCAGATTTTTTTGGATACCACTCTTCGAGAGCGTCTGAACTCACTCGGTCTGACGAGCGCGAAAGGTCATAGACAGTATCAAGGAAGACGACCATACCAGTAGTGACATCTGAATAAAAGGGCCGTTCGTAGAGCAACTCAGTGATAACATCTGCCTGTGAGACGCTGAGTGGGGGAACCCGTTCTGGCCCGTCTAGCATCTCTTGGTAATAGGTTTGTCCTCGCTCGGTTAGGAGCAGTTTGTCATCGTGAGATACTCTGAGCTGGCTCACTTGTGTAAGAGGTGGCTTTCCTATCTGTTGAATAAGATTAAGGCGAATACCTAACCGAATGAATTGTCCCATCCGGGCGTCTGGATGATTCCAACTAGGCCTCTTTGCGATTCGTTCGAGATTGTTTACACAGTCGTTCTTAGTTTTCGGTACATCAGATTCACCAAGGAATCCAATGAGGCCACTAATCAGATGAAGTGACGCTACTCCGGTACTCACCGGCTTGTTCTCAAACATCGCGTGGCCAGTGAAGAGCTGATTCTCAAACTGTTGTAGAACATCGCCAATATCAAAATCTACAGCTCTCAGGCCTCGGTTGCTACACGCAGAGCGAATACGGTCAGATATTTCAGGTGCCAGTAGAATCGGTACTAAATTTGATGCTGAAGGATACTTCTCGCCGATTACGACCTGCTCGTAATGGTCGCGGTACTCCTCAAGCTGCTCTACGTGAGCCTGGGTAGCGGACTCAGCTTTCAATTCAATAAGAAGCAATTCGTCTCCAGACAGGAACAAGAGGTCTGTCCGACCAACCTTGACCGATTGCTGGCGAGCTAGGAAGGTGAGCGAATCTGGCTGATAGTTGAGCACAGATTCAGTTATATTGGGATATTTGGCCAGTACATCCTCAATCGCTTTTTCGCTTGCATTTCGGTTGTCTGATGACATTTGATGAATGGAGACAGAGTATGAGTCTGTATAATGATGTTGACTATGAATCAAACGCCTGTTGATATACACTCATTCTTCGTTCGATAAGGTGAAGAGCATCAGAGACACCTTCCTCACAGCTTTGACGGTACCAATTATACTCAAACTCAACCACATCTAATCCCCGTGCCATTATGATTCCGACTTCAGCAATTGTCATTCCAGTAAATGTGATAAGTCGAAGAGCTTCGTCAATTGATTTGATATATCCTTCACCATAGAGTCGGCTAAATATACCTCCATTCTGATAATTTGCCCAATGACGAAGCACCAGCAGTAGGTCGTAGAAAGTAATGATATGTTGATTATCTTCCCAAGTGATTTCTGAGGCTTGGGGGTGTATTGTAGACAATGAGTTCTTAGCAATACTCTGAAGTGTGTCCTGCTGGTCTTCGTAGAACTCATCTTGGATAGGATATGGGACAGTCCAATCAAACCATTTACTTGAATGAGGGCCACAATCTCGTGGAAAGAACATAAACGGAAATACGTACAGTTTGTTTCCCAACACTTCCATGAATTCCGAACGATGCTTCATCCACATTCCAGAATGGGGAGACCCATCTGTTATTTCGTCAAACTGTGTTCGCATTAAAGCGCTATGAGATTTGAAAATCGCATAATACGCCATCGAAATCCGCCATTCTGTCGTTCGCATTCGGTCCGCCGCAGAACCACTGATGGGGTCGTTCAGTGCAAACTCGTCACGCCATGCATTAGAAAGGTTATCTCGAACTTGTTGGATTTGAGAGACGGGCCGGACGTCTTCAAAAAAGTTGTCTAATTCTTGTTCGTGTCGAATAGCGTTTGAAACGACATGATACAATACATGGTTCTGAACATCAATCAAACTATCCCCCCACGTACCACGTGGTGTACTCTTTTTTGAAAGGTCTAAACCCCATTTTTCACGAGGAGCCCCCTCACCATCATCTGCCGCGATTCCGCCTTCTGCATAGTCATGTTTATCAAATTCATACGCACCATAGAAGCTATCGTTAATTGAGCGCAGTAGCTTTGCAACCGGGACGGCCTCCCGCATGAATTCCTTGGCACTATGGACCATTGACTACTTGCGAGGTCACGTTATCAGGCTATCAATCTTCATACATAGGACAGTTCCATCAAAGATAGAGAATCGTCCCCACTATAACCCGAACAACAAGGACTTATCCACGATTCACTGCAACATCTGACAATGGATAAGGAACGAGCGAAAGAACTGATGCTTAATGAACGGGAGGACGATGAGGGATTCAAAGACTCGATTGTCGTCCTCGAAATGGAACTCATTGAGGAAGACGCCGGTATCATTCGGGGTGAGCTGTTAATCGAAGGCGAAGTTGATTCTACTGGGAGTCTCCTCGTACCACTTAACGAGCCAAAGCCAGAGAGTTGGCGAGACCTCAAAGTCGGTGAAACGAAAGCGTACGGCCTTCGGGTTGATTCTCGGAAAGAGACTCTACGAGAGAAGATGAACTCTTTCTTCAGTCGGAGTTTAGAGGAGGGACGCGTGCAAGACTTCGTTCCTGGGACACCTCCCGGAACTTAGATATACTCTCTCTCGAATGCCCAAAAGCTACAGAATAGGGCGTAGCTCTTCTTTGCGGTTGTTTCTCGGTCTTTATTTCACTTTCACCTCGCCACCGTTATGTTTTATATGAATGTCTGCGTAACATCACTTGTCTCCCAACGAAACACATCGGAGACAGAATACCATGGCTGCCACGAAACTCATTCCGTACACTGTACAGGTACATCCACCTAGAAAAACCAGCGAAGACGACCTCTGGGATTTGCGAGATTTCCAGCAGTACGATACGACCTACCAGAGCCGTCTCAGTGACTTGAACAATCAGGACCAAGTCACAAACGTCAACTCATTCATTGAACTGTTCTGTGAGTTCTGTCGGCAGTATGAATCGGACCTTGAGGACTTGGGTGAAACATTTGAGCGGATGTCAAACAAAACGTTAGCAGTAAGCTCAGAGTGGAAATCGTCTGAGCTGATTGTCGAAGGGAATCTCTTTCTTGGCAATTATGGTGTCAAGCGAAATCTCACCAATAGGCAGAGCGGTGAGCGAAGAGAAGGTGAGCGCGATTTCGATGACGCTGAAGAGAAACCCCTCTACTTCTTGTTGTATATCCCACCAGAAAGCACTACGACAAGATACCTTCTTCTTGAGCGGTCCCGCCGATACGGTATAAAAGAGCCGTTCCATGTTACGCTTCGTAAGTGGGTCTGGGACAACTATTCTAACGATATCAATGTCAAGATGGACCCCGTCAAAACTGAGGACATCTTTCCCAAGATGCGTGAAGCCGACCGAACTTCTCGGCTTCGACTAGAGAAGGACGGGTCTCCAGACCAGCTTCATTCTGACTTTGACTCAGTCTTCGACCAAGAAGAGATGAAGCAGGCAATCGAATTCCGGCCAGAGGGCGGTGACGATATGAACCTCATCGTTGACGAACTAGAAGCTTGGCACAACGAGTCGGAGACTGCATTCGAGACGATAGACGGCGTCTCGTACAACAACGTCAAGGTCACTATCGAGAAGAATAATTCCGACGAAACCATCTCCCTTACAAAGGGTGAGACGGAACTACGGAAGAATATTGACCTTAGCGATATAGCCGAAGAGGGGGATATCCCAGCCCTGTCGGAAATTTCCTCACGAGCCCACGGCTTCCTCACCACAGTTACAGGGGGCAGAACTGGGACAAGTAGCCTGTTTAGGTAGTCGGGTTTACGTTATGTAGGGTCTGAATAGCGAACCCAATCCGATAAGGTGCATCTCCAGATTGCAGTCAATTTTGTTTATTGAACGATTAACATCCGACATTAGTAATATACAATATATGCCCACAGTGAGAAGATTCTGACGTCGATGGGAGAGCTATTATAAATCGAGAAAGTATTAGTCTCAAACAAGGATGAAGGAACCACCTGAAGGCATAGAAATCAGCCACAATTACACTCAGGAGGAAATTGAATCTGCGTTCAACACTGGTTTCGGCTATCGAATCTCCGGAATCAATCCAAGACGCGACGAACAGGATAGGCGCTATATCCTCCTCTTTGCAAACGAAAATGGGCCGTACAGCGATTCGGTAACGCAAGGGCGATTCGAGTACATCGGGGAAGGGTTGAGTGGTGACCAAAATAAGAAGTCTCCTGGCAACTCCACCCTCATCGACGCCATCAGTACCGACATTCCTATTTACTTCTTTTATAAGAGAGCGAGAGATGACGGATGGGAATATCAAGGCCTCGTCGATGTGATTGACTACGAGTTTAGAGAGCAGGATGAGAGAAACATTTTAGCTTATATAATGGAGTATAGAGAGGACTTTTCTTCAAATGGCCTCTACCTGATTCCTGTCAGCCAAGAGTGGCGAATGCGATTTAGAAATTCCGTCGAAAATCCTCACAACCTAAGCGGATATGAGGAAGTACCTCCACAGTTGGTAGGCTATGAAGAACTACGGATTTGGGGGACGACTGAGACAGACTCCGCAAAGAAGCAGGCCGCTATCGAGAAGATGGAGGCTGGTGACTACATTCTCTTCTACCACGGCGGAGATTTCATATTGGGTGCTCGCGTGCAACGCACCTTCGACAACTCCGACGTAGGCGCTCTCATTTGGAGTCAGCCAGAGAGTCGCCATATCTACATCCTCGATGAAGTCACCACTGACGTTCCTTCCGTCGAACAAGTGTGGGACTGGTTAGGCTACGAGGGGAGGGAAGTCGTCCAAGGATTCACCCGAGTCGCCAATGAGAGGTTAGCCCGCTTGAGGCAGGAGCATGGTTCACTCCAAGCTGCTATCTTCAATGTCGAACGAGAACCGACTGAGGACGAGATAGAGGAAGAGAAGTCGGCTTTGGAGAAGGTAGTTGATTCCCCGCCACAACTCACAGAGGACGAGGAATTATATACGGTGAGTCGGCGGAGGGCGAGAGATTCTGCCTTCGCACGATTGGTGAGAGAGGCCTACGATTCCCAGTGCGTCTTCTGTGGAAGTCAGAGAGAAACCCCTAAAGGAAATCCCGAGACAGAGGCCGCTCATATCTACCCAAAAAAGGAAGGCGGAAGCGATGATGTTAGAAACGGAATATCACTTTGCAAACTTCATCATTGGGCCTTCGACACAGGATGGCTTTCAATCTCGGATGAGTACAAGATATTAGTGAAAGAGGAACCAGAACGAAACGGCTATGATGAATTTAAAGAACTGGGAGAGAATAAGATGCGACTTCCTAACGAAGATGCTGTGAAACCTCATCCAATGTTCCTTGCAGAACATCGCCAACTCAACGGATTCCATGATGACTGAAATTGGCCTCGTCAGTTGCGTGAAGACCAAGCGAGATGAGTCAGCTTCTCCGAGGTATCTCTACACCTCTCCGTATTTTGAAAAGATGGGTGCCTATGCTGAACAGAATCACGATGAGTGGAGTATACACTCAGCCAAACGCCTTACACAATCGTGATACAAATTCTATCTACCCCTACGATAAGTTTTGATTAATTTCACCAATTTAAGATTGTTATTCTGATAATAGGGAAATCAATAGGTGAACACACTTGGGCCATAATTATGCACTAATGCTTCTGCTATGCATAAGTTTTAATTTATTGTAGACCATCGAATATAGTAGATGAGAACAACAATCAACCTTGACGACAATATACACGAGCAAGCAAAAGAAGAGGGAATAAACATATCTCAAGTCTGTAATAAGGCGCTGAGACACAAATTAGATAAATCTCAGTGTTATATTTGGAACACAAATAAGCAGCATTTCCCGGAAGGAGAGGACGGAACAGAAGCACTTTACCAAGGTGTTGCTGCAGCGTATGGGGATTATGACCAATGGGGAAGTCAGTTAGAGGAGCCGTCGATTGGTGACCAACTCATCGCATACGTCAACCGAAAAGGGTACTGCGCAACCGGTCGTGTAGTCGGCCCATTCAATGGTCAAGAAATCCAAAACGAAGATGAAAAAATTGACCCAAGGGTCCCTGAGTGGCACCTCCCAGTCCGATGGGAAGCGGTTCTTGACTTGGAAGATGCTGTGTCAAGACAGCATGGAAATGGTATTCTGGATTACAAAGAGAAGTATTCGCCCAGTGAGACCGTTCGCAGAATCAAAGATACCGAACGAGCCCAACTATTAGTTGACCTCATTCGGGGACGCGCATAGGTTCGCTGTTCGAAAGAAACAGACGAAGTGAGAATTGAAGAAGCCACCACTTCCCGATTCCAAGACCAAATTAAAACTCACAATAAGGGGTAGACGCAGCCCCTAAGGCCGTTAGTGCACTGGGCTATGTCTATAGAGTAGACCTCCGCTACGTTGCGGGGAAAGGTATACCTGATAGGCTAGGTCTGCTTGAATACAACCCCGACGACTGGCGACTCCGAGACCGCAGATAAAGATGACGACGCTTAATGTAGCGGATGGTCCGCATACTCAAGAATTTCGACATGCTGTACCTCCCCTGTTGAGACAGGCTGCCCATCCGTAGGGCTGATATGATATATCTTGATTCGCTCTCCTGTATCCGTGAATCGGTATGTCGCTCCACCGGAGTTCTCTGCAATGATGTGGCGAGGGAATTGGCTCTCAGGCGACCGTTTTTGTGTGAATACTTCGTAGCCTGCGTAGAGACAATAGTGGTCTGTGGTGAATCCTAGCACATCACCTATATTGATACGATAGAACAGTTTCCGAAGTTGCTCAGTGGACATCTGCCTCTCATCAATCCGAACCTTGTTCAGTGCAGTTCTTGGCTGTGATACCATACATCTATATTTATGTTACAACCTAATGAATTTATCCGGAGATTTACATATATTTTATCTGGACACAGGGTCTGATATGGAGATTTTGTCTATATGGCCTTGGATTACTGTACCACTCCTGTTCAAATAATCGTGTATTCGGGTACCGCCACCTTGTGCTACAGAGACTTTTTAGTTAGGAGATTCAATCGAATGCGCAAGGCTGAGGACAAGCATTATTGTATTACGGCTTTATGTTAATTGTATGTACGGAGTAACATATTACTGTCCACACTGCGAGGCGCTCGTCGAACTCCAGCGCGAGGGCTACCTCGCGGACAAAGCGGTGACGCCGTTCCCGTTCGAGGGCTGGGCCTACGTCTCGCCCGACGAACCGTTCGAGGACCGCGAGGACGTCGACGGCGTCGCCTTCACCTGCGGCGAGGACGGTCTGTTAAAAGATGAGGAAAGCGAGGGCTGCGGCGAGTCGTTCTATCTCAGTTTCGTCAAATTCGAGGACGGCGAAGAACTCGATCCCCGCAAGCCGAGCGAGCGTGTCGAGATCGCCGACGAAGGACCGCAGTCGACGCGCGGGCCGAGCGGTCCAAGTGGACCATCCGGTCCGAGTGGCGGGTTCTGGTGACCAAGCAGGCGCTTACGGCGCTGGGGTCGCGACGCGGCTCGGTTGCTCGTCGGTGTCGTCGACCCCATAAATTGCTTCGAGTTGATCGATTGTGTGTTCGACCGAGAACTGTTCGACGGCTGCTCTCGTGTCCCGCTGGGTCGTTAGGCAGTCCCTAACCGCACGCTGCATGTCGTCGACGTTGCCGTATTCGAACCGAGCCCCGTTCTGCTCGCCGATGGTCGTCTCGAACGGTGGGACGTCGGCCGCCACAACCGGGGTGCCGCAGGCGTTGGCTTCGAGCGTCGACAACCCCAGCGTGTCGCAGGTCGACGCCGTAATGAAGACGTCTATTGAAGAGTAGTAGTTCGGCAGCCTATCGCGCGGCAGGAACTCCCGAAACTCCACGTTGTCCGGAGCCATGCGTTCGAGTTTGGCCTTCGCCGGTCCTTCGCCACCGAGAACGAACCGATACTCCGGACAGGCTTCAGCCAGCCGAAGGATTTCGTCGATATTCTTCTTCTCGTTCATGCGACCAGTGTAGCCGATCACCGGTCGCTCGCCGTCGAACATCGTGCCCGCTTGTGGCTCGAAGACGTCCATCTCGATGCCGACCGGGAGTTGGCGATGGTCGACGTTCCGCCGGATGCGGGAGGTCGAGGCGGTCACGCAGTCGAACGACTGGAGGAACCGATTCTCGTAGGCGACATACAGATCACCCACCAGCTGGGAGAGCGATTCGAACTTGAGCGCGCCGATCAGGTAGTCCTCGATTGGCGTATGGTGGGTATACACCGATTTAACGTCGTGTTTCTTCGCGTAGCGTCGACCCAACAGGCCGGTCGTCGCCGGGCCGTGACAGTGGACGATATCGAGCTCCGGCAGCTTCGAGAGCGGGGTGTAGATTGGGAGTCGGTACTGGCTGTAGAAGGGGTTGGGGAGCGAGCGAACGGGGATTTCGTGTTGACTGGGGCTGTAGCTACTGTCGGGGTAGATGACGTACACCTCGTGGCCGCGGGCTTCGAGCCGCTGTCGCCACGCCTTGATCGTGTACGTTACCCCATCGATACCGGGAAAGTAGCTATCGGTGAAAAACCCGATTTTCATTTATTGTTTTTCCCTTCTGTGTCGACTTCCTTATATCATCTGTCCTGACCTGCGTCCCCAGCGCTACTCTCTGTCGGCCAACACACGGTCGACGAACGCCGGAGCACCGTTGTCGTAGCTGGGCTGGACGTCCGACCCACAGTACTCAACCACCCGGTCGATGACGTGCTCGACTGAGGTAGCTTTTGAGATCCCCTCGATCCCCATCGTGTCGGCCCTGTCGGCAATCGCCTTCTGGAACGGTAAGAACGGATAGATGACACAGGGCGTGCCCGCAACGACGGTATCGGCAATCGAGGAAAAGCCGGTACAGACGACGACATCCGCTGCCGCAGTGTAGGGCGTCATCGTGGGTTTGGTCTCCCACTCGTCGTCGCCCACAGTTCGCACATCGTACCCCATTCGCTCCAAGCGACGCCGGATTTCGTCGAAATCCTCGCCGTGGGTGCCCGGATTGAGCAGCACATCGTAGGGCTCGATGGTCGACTCGGCGTTGGCTTCACCTTCCTCGGCGTCACCCTCCTGAGCGAGTGGTCCGACGCGCGTGATTCCGGGGGGATCGGGTTCGTCTTCCCACAGCGAAGTGACAATGATCCCGTCGCTGAACTGGAGTGAGACCGCGTTATAGATTTTGAGCGGTGTGCCCCATACTGGGCCAAAGAGATCCGTCGTCAGATGGTCGATGCGGTAAAAGTCGATGCCCAACAGCACGGCGGCGAACATCGCAAAGATGTCGTCGGTGACAAGCGTCTCCGGCTCCTCGGTTTTCAGCCAGCGGTAGATCTCCCGAAACCGTCGCACTGCGGAGGGGATAAGATCGAATAGGGTGTGTTCGAGAAACGCCCGTGGTGTGCTGCCCGCGACCGAGACCTTGGTGAACGGCGGCTGGTCGAAGCCGTTCATCGAGACGAATTTCTCGCCTTGGCCGCCGCCGCCGATGACGACGTCGACGCCCCGAGATTCCAACTCCTTGGCGACTGGAATACTTCTGGCTGCGTGGCCGGCCCCGTCACACCAGTAGACAATCGCAACTTTCGGACTCATAGACGGCTCTTGTCTTTGCTCATCGGATGCGTGCTTATAAACTACGCGTAGGAGCCCAGTCACTGAAACTGAACCACGGTTACTAACTGCGTGCTACTGTAGAGAATACTATATGGACGCTGTTTCGGGCCGAAAAAACGTCGTCTTCCTCGTTTTGGACTCCTTGCGTACGGACCGGGTCTCGGCGTACAACGAGGACGTCGACTTCACTGAGCACATTCAGGCGGTCGCCGACAGATCGGTCGTCTTCGAGAACGCCACCACACAAGCGCCGTGGACGCTGCCGTCCCACGCATCGATGTTCACTGGACTGTATCCGTGGGACCATGGCACGACCCACGCGCGAAGCTACGCCACCGGGGATCACGAGACGTTTATTTCGGCGCTCAGCGACGCCGGATACACCACCAGCGCGATCACCCCGAACGTCTGGATCACGCCACACAAAGGGATGACCGACGGCTTCGACACCGTCGAGAATTTTCTCGCGGCCGACAACTCGCTCAGTCGACGGATCGCCAAACTCTCGACCAAACTGTACGACAAACTCGGCACGCTCCCCAAGCGAATCCTCGGTCGACAGATCGACCGGACCTTCCAACTGTTCGGCATCGATGACTCCTGTAAATCCGAGGAGACCGTTGGGGCCGTCGAGCAGTATCTCGCCGAGCGGAACCCCGAGGAGAACTTCTTCTGCTATGTGAATCTGATGGAGCCCCACGAGCCGTATCATCCCCCGCAGGAGTACGTCGACAAACACGGAGTGACCGATGAGTCGGCTGTTCCCCATCGGCAGAAAGACATGTTCACGAAGGATGATATCGACTTCGGGGAACTCGAAAAGATGTACGACGCATCGGTCGACTACACCGACGATCTCGTGGGCCGAATTACTGATGCGCTCGATACCAACGATCTCAGCGAGGATACCGTCGTGGTGTTGCTGTCGGACCACGGCCAAGCGTTGGGCGAAGACGGCGTCTTTGGTCACCAGTTTACCGTGGCTGAGTCGGTTATTCATCCGGTGTTGATGGTCGCACATCCAGATATAGAACCTGGGCGAGAACCGCGGCCGATAGAGCTACGGGCACTCCACGACCTCATTCCCTACTACGCAGGCATCGAGTCGACGCGGCCCGAGGTGTTTCAGGAGACCGTTAGAGGTGGCTACGAGTTCCCCGAGAACTTCACCGGTTACATTCCAAGCGCGGAGTGGGACGACTACTACAGACAGCAGCGATACGTCACGCGCGACGGGACGAAAGTCGTCAAATCAACCGGTGAGGACGGCAACTCACGCTACGAGGCGACCGATCTCGACACGGGCGAGACGGTCCCGGTTCCGGCCGATCTCAAGCAGGCCGTCGACGAGATCGGCGAGGTTGATGTTGGAGACGGTAGCGAGAGCGGACCTGACGCCGACGAGGCGGTAGAAGAGCGGCTCGAAGCCTTGGGCTACCGCTGACACAGAAGTGAGACATGATTGTGCAGTGATCTGTAGGTAGTAACAAAGACATCTTATATGTGAGGGCAGAACCCTCCCCTGAGAACCCGATCCATAGCATGGAGACAAAACGTGATTGACCGATCCCTACGAGATGGCTTGACGAGACGAGAGTGGCTCTGGTACGGAGTCACTGGGCTGCTGTTCGTCATTCTGCTCTACTTTGCGGACCTCGGGGAGTTTCTGGTCTCCCTTCGAGACGCTGATCTTTCGCTGTTTTTGGTGGCACTCGGCGTCGGCTTTTCGTCACTCCTCGTCTGGGCGTGGGTCTGGCACCGGTTTTTCGACAAGTTGGGGATTCCCGCAACCGTCTCCCAGACGATTCGCATGTTCCTCACGGGGCATTTTCTGAACTCGATTACCCCGCTGGGACAGTTCGGCGGCGAGCCGATCATGGCCTATATCATCTCGGAGTCGACCGGCACCGACTACGAGCGGGCGCTGACCTCGGTGGTGTCGTCGGACATCATCAACGCCGCCCCGTTTTTTACGTTCACACTCGGTGGGATTCTCTATCTCTCGGTGATCACGACGCTGAGTGAGTTCCTGTTTCGGATTGGTGTGATCGCCGCGGTCATCCTGACGGTGGGCGGTATCGGTGCGTATCTGCTGTGGTCCGACACCAAGACGCTTGGCGGCACTGTAATCGGCGTCGTCGACTGGATCGAACGCCGAATCGGGCGGGGTGAGAGGCTGTTCGAGTCGATTCGGGAGAGCATCCTCGAAGTCGAAACCATATTTCACGAGGCAGGCAACGACCGAATCTTCCTGCTGGAGACCGTCTTGATCTCACATCTCGCAATCGTCGCCCAGATCATCTCGCTGTACTTCGTATTCCTCTCGATGGGAATCGAACCGCGGTTCGTTCCGATCTACTTCATCGTCACCCTGTCGACGATTGCCACGCTGTCGCCGACGCCCGGCGGGTCGGGCACCTACGAGGCCGCCTTCTCGGGGTTGATGACGATCTTCTACTCGGTTCGACTGGCGACTGCGCTGACCGCCGCCGTTCTCTTCCGACTGACGACCTACTGGCCCGGACTCGTCGTCGGATATATCGCGATGCTCACGTTGAATAGCGCTGAGACGGACGAGACGGTCGACGAGGATGGCGAGAATATCGAGAGCGACGACCACACCCTCCACGACAACGAGACCACTGCCAACCGAGAGTGATCGGTCGACCGCGAGTTAGCCTTTGATATTACAGACCGGGAACGTCCGAGCGACTGCATCGCCAATTCCGAGTTCTTCGGAGACCCGAACCACTTCGTCGACGTCCTTGTAGACGCCGGGAGCCTCCTCGGCAATCGTTGCGCCGCTTTGGGCTTTGACGTAGATCTGATTTCGTTCTTCGAGGTCGTTCTGGACAGTCTCGCCCCTGTAGTCCTTTTTTGCCTGCGTTCGACTCATCGTCCGGCCCGCGCCGTGGGCCGTCGACCCAAACGTCTCGTTCATGGATTCGGCCCCACCGCGAAGCACGTAGCTGCCCGCGCCCATCGACCCCGGAATGATCACTGGCTGGCCAACGTCGCGGTAGGCTCGCGGCACCTCCTCACGGCCCGCGGGGAACGCCCGCGTTGCGCCCTTACGGTGGACGTAGAGCTCGCGGGTGTCGCCGTCGACGTCGTGTGGCTCTTTCTTGGCGATGTTGTGAGCAACATCGTACAGCAGTTCCATCTCCATGTCTTGCCAGTCGCGGTCGAACACGCGCTCGAAGACCCGCCGCGTCTGGTGGGTGATGAGTTGGCGGTTGACCCACGCGAAGTTGATTGCCGCACCCATTGCGCCGTAGTATTCGGCCGCAAGTTGGCTTTTCGCTGGTGCGGCGGCCAGATCCTTATCCGGAAGCGATTTGAGGAAGTCGCCGTGTTTCTGTTCAATTCGGCGGACGTAGTCCGAACAGACCTGATGGCCCAAACCGCGGCTCCCACAGTGGATCAGGACGACGATCTGGTCGGGCTGGAGCCCGAAGGCGTCGGCCACGTCAGCCTGATAAATGTCGGTGACGCGCTGGACTTCGAGGAAATGATTCCCTGAACCGAGGCTGCCGAGTTGGTTTCGGCCGCGGTTTTTCGCTTTCTCGGAGACGTAGTCGGCCACAGCATCCGGCCTACGACCCTCGTCCTCGCAGTGGAGCATGTCTTCGCGGGTCGCATACCCTTCCTCGACGGCCCAGTCGAGGCCGCGTTCGAGGACTTCGTCGACCGTGTCGACGTCGGTCTGGACGATGCCACCGCCGCCGAGCCCGGAGGGGATGTTTTCGAACAGGGAGTTGACAAGCTCACGCTCCGTGCCTTTCAAATCGTCGTAGGTGAGGTTCGTCCGGATCATTCGGACGCCACAGTTGATGTCGAAGCCAACAGCTCCGGGCGAGATACAGCCGGTTTCGGCGTCAATAGCGCCGACGCCGCCGACCGGGAACCCGTAGCCTTGGTGGCCGTCGGGCATACAGAGGGCGTATTTTTGCATGCCGGGGAGCTGGGTGGCGTTTTTCAGTTGTTGGAGTGTTTTGTCGTCGCCGATCTGTTCAAGCAGCTCCTCGCTGGCGAGGACGCGCGCAGGGACGCCCATTGGCTCCTCTTGGGGGATCTCCCAGACGTGTTCCCGAAGTCGTTCCAGCGTAATCCCCTGGAACTCGCGTGTCGTTGTCATACCTGAATATCTGCGGCGAAGGTGAAAGAGGATTGCGTCCGCCGCCGCGACGATCGACCGAGATCGGGTGCTCGGGAGTGTCGACCGTTGTCGTCAGTCGTCAGTCGACGCTCAATCGTCAGTCGGCGTCTCGTCGACCGACTCCCGCTCGGTCGTGGGACCGGCCTCCCGTTTGGCGACCGCGCTGGCCGTCCGCACCCGCTCTTTGAGCCAGTGGTCGACCGAGTACGGTCCAGCACCCGTAATGAGGAGCGCCGAAACCAGCCCGAAAAGTGAGATGTGGGCGACGACCGGATCGTCCGGCAGGCCGAACAGCGTGGTGGTAAACAGCCCGAAGGCGACAAGCGAGAAGCCGCGGGTGAACGCCCCAGCGATGAGCATGACGCCGACGAGGGCTTCGGTGAGTCCGGCGCCGATCACCCAGAGTGCGGGGTCGACCGGGACAACCGATGTGAGGTTGTATTTGGCGACGACACCGAGTGCTTCGCCCGGTCGCAGCAGCTTTTGGGTGATACCGAGGTAGATGAACGCGATACCGATGCCGACCCGAAGGATGACCGGAGCCAGTTCCTTGTACGGTTTGATTCGTCCGGCAAAGGGAACCGCAACGCGGCGGTAGAAGGGATCGAACTGCGAGTACACCGTCTTGTCGTCGTCAGCCATCCGGGCGATGACGGCATCAGCACTGGGTCGACCGCCACCGACGAGTGCGACCGCCAGCAGGCCGGGGACGTACTCGAAGGCCAACAGGAGCTGTGGGTGGGACGGAAGTGCAACCAGATACACCGCGAGTGCCCAGACGGCAGTCACGCGTGTTGCGAGCCCAAAGAGGAGGAAGAAACCAACCGAGATGCCGAACAGCCGGAGGGCTGTCGGAAACGGTAGCGTGACCGAGGGGCTGAACAGATACCCCTCGAACCCGGCGGCGATCAGCGGCATACCCATGCTGAGTCGGAGCAGCCACCCCAGCAGATCCCGGTAGTCGTCCATTGCTGCGCGGAACGCTGCGATATCGGCCGGAAACGGCCGGAGATACAGATAGCCCGCAATTCCCCCGACGACAGCGAGAAAGCCACCGATTAGCGTGGCGATGATGAATGGGGTCGTGAACGCCGCGACGAGGAAGTCGACGACGTTCGCTGGCTGACTGCCGGATGGCTTGACATACTCAACGTGTGCGGTTACGGAGCCGACGAAGGCGGCGAGTGTGGCCACCATGGCGGCACAAACACCGAGGCTACGACGAAGATGGGTGGTCATACCCGAGATAGTAGCTTCGGGGTCCTAACTGCAACGATCTCTTCAGTTCTGACGAGTGTTCAGCTCAGACATCAAAAACAACGTAGCCGTACCAACCAGCATCGCGCCGGTCGACGTCCATTTCGGAGTAGGTGACGGCTTTGATCTCGCGGGCAGAGACCTCGGCCAGTGGCACACCGCGCGCGCTGGCGGTAACAAGCCATTCGTTTTGATCAGGTTCGCGGACTTGGGCTTCGTTGTCGACAGGCAGCACCAGTCGCACGTCCCGTTCGTAGATGAGTTGGTCGAGATACTCATACAGCAGTGCCTCGACCGATTCGGCGCGACACTCGATCTCGAAGCGGTCGCCGCAGTCTTCGGAGATCGACTCGCACATCGCGGCGGCCAGTCCGTCGGCAATCGCCCCGAAGAGGCCGCCGAGATCCGGCGCGGTCGCCTCGACAGCGATATCGGCGGTGTGCTCCCGAAGCCTGTAGCCCATTGCTGGCTATTTGATCGCTGTCGACATGACGGCTTCGACTCGGCTGGTGAGTCCGTCTCGGAGCGCGCCGTGGATCAGGAACAATCTGGGTCGGGAAACTGTGTGGATCGGGAGATAGCTTCGGGGCGAGTCGGGCCTCGATAGCCCGGAGGAGTTAATATGCTTGTGGGCAATATACAGGTTAGTGAGCGCGACCGTCGAGAAACGAGTCGACGCGGCGGGTGAAACCGACTACGTCGACGCCGCCTGGCAGCTGAAAGAACACATCCACAATAAAGAGGGTGTGCTCAAACAGCGCCGCGGCTTCTTTATCGACGCCTATCGACGGTCGTCGACGCATCTGTTTTTCGAGGACGGCGAGCTGGTCGCCTTTGCCTCGGTTCGCCGCGATGGCTACATTCTGTTTTTGGCTGTCCGACCCGATGCCCGCGGGCGAGGCTACGGCCAGCGACTGATTGCCGAAATCGCCACCGAACACAACACGGTGACCTGCCACGCGCGCACGACAAACGAAGACGCACTCGGGTTCTACGAACACCTCGGCTTTCGGATTACGCGCCATATCGAGAACTACTACGAGGACAGCGGCGACGCCTACTACCTCAAACTCGGCGAGGACAGCTCCATTCGGGACAAGGTCTCGGAGTTTTTTAGCCGCTGAGGGTCGACCGTGGGGGTAAGTGACGTGGCAGGCGCGGAACGCACGTTTTATAAGCGAACCGCAAGTATTCGAACCCACGACTATGCCGAGTTCCAATGGGCCCATGAAGGGGACGCGAGGAAAGCTATCGAACGACCCACGCGACCGTGGCACATCGCCGCCACAGCGCGCAATCCAGGAGTTCGAGGCGGGCCAGAAGGTCCACCTCACACTCGACCCGAGCGTGCGAGAAGGGCGGTTCCACCCGCGCTTCAACGGTCTCACCGGTGAGGTAACCGGGAAACAGGGCAGCGCCTTTACGGTCGCAATCAACGATGGCGGCAAGGACAAAACGGTCATCGCCCGCGCCGCCCACCTCAAAGAACAGACTGAATGACTATCTTCAAGGAGAAAGTCGACGAGGAGTACATTACCATCTCGGAGGTCAAACCACTCCTCGGCGAGGTCGAAGCCGAGCGCGCGGCCGACGAGGACCGTGAGCTGCGCTACGAACTTGCGCGTGCCATCGAACACGTCAACCGCTATGCGGTGCTCGACCCCGAGGAAGCCCGCGAACTCGTCGACCAGCTGATCGAACTCGACAAGGTCAACGAGAAGACCGCCCACAAGATCGTCGACATCCTCCCGCAGGACCGCACCGAACTGCGGTCGATCTACGCCAAAGAGCGCTTTGCGCTCGACGGCGACGAACTCGACGAGATCCTGAATCTCGTCTCGAAATACGTCTAACTGCTGTGGGCCACGGGACTCATTCCCGTTGTGGACCACGTGCTTCGTCTCTTCGGCGCTCCGTACAGATAGCGACGCCCATGTTGTATCAGCCGTAGGCGATTTTTTAAGTGGCTTGTCGCCGTACCATCCTGTATGTCCAACTCCGAGAACGGTACTGGTGATGACGACGAGTCGACGACCCACGCCGTTGTTCTCGATTATCTCCCTCACGGTCGGTCCGACGACAACCGACCACAGTATCAGAAAAACCCCGTCGCCTACGCCCTCACCGAGGATTCTTTCGATCTCTTCGAACTCACGCTGACCGACGAGGCGGATATTAATATCGTCGACCGCGTGGCGGTCGATCCGCTGGATGACGAACAGATCGACACCCTCCAACAGATCGAGTTCGACGACCTCACCAGTTCGGCCCAATCTGAACTGGAGTACGCAATCGAGGCGATCATCGACGCCGACGAAGGGCGCTTTGTCGACTTCTACAACGAGGCCCAGCCGATCACGCTCCGGCTCCACCAACTGAATCTGCTGCCCGGGATCGGCAAAAAACTCCGAAACAAGATCCTCGACACACGGAAGCGGGGACCTTTCGAGAGCTTCGAGGAACTCTCCGAGCGCGTGGGCGGGCTCCACCGACCCAAGGAGGTCCTGATCGAGCGAATCGAAGAAGAAATTCGGGACGAGGATCTGAAGTACAAAATCTTCGCCAGATCGGAGTAACCCGTCGACGCTCGACCGATGGCAACGATCAGACGATAGGTCACAGACCCACCCACCGAGAAGCGGGATGTTTAGGCCGACAGAGCCGGAAAGTGGGTCAATGACTGTTTCCGACCACTCTGACCCCGGAACCCGCGATCCGGACGCCCTCATCCGGCGGGCTGGCAACCGCGGCAACCCGGATTTCGACCAACACTTTCTGGTCGACGACCGCGTCGTCGACCGCATCCCCGGCTTTCTGCCCGACGATGCAGACACCTCCCACGTCCTCGAAATCGGTGGCGGACCGGGCGTACTTACCGACCGCCTGCTCGCGGTCGCCGACCACGTCACGGTTATCGAGCGCGACCCGAACTTTGCCGCCCATCTCCGCGAGGAGTTCGCCGAGGCTGTCGATGCGGGGCAACTAACTGTGATCGAAGGCGATGCGCTCGAAGTCGACCTTCCTGACTTTTCGGCTTGCGTCTCGAATCTCCCCTACAGCGCCTCCAGCGAGATCGCGTTTCGACTCCTGCCGCTCGACAAGCCGCTCGTCTTGATGTTTCAAAAGGAGTTCGCCGACCGGATGGCCAGCGAGGTCGCCGCCGATGAGTACGGTCGACTCTCAGTGAGCGCCCAACACTATGCTGACGTCGAGATCGTCGAATACGTTCCCAACACAGCATTCGATCCCCAGCCAGCGGTCCAGAGTGCGATTGTCCGCCTCACGCCGCGGGACCCCGATTACGAAGTCGACGACGAGCAGTTCTTCCTCGATTTCGTGAAAGCGATCTTCACCCAGCGCCGCAAGACGATCAGAAACGGGATTCGAAACACGGCCCACATCTCCGGGCTGGACGATCCAGCGGCGGTTGTCGAGGCGGCCGACGAGGAGATCCTGCGGCGGCGGGCGGGCAAGGTCGCGCCGCGGGAGTTCGCCGCGCTGGCGACGCTGGCGGCCGACCACGGGATCACGGATGGTGAGTAGTCAGTAGGCGATGGCGACAGAACTGCTTGCTGGCATTGTCGGGGTGGTCGACGTGGTTGGGTCGAACGCCGGGAAAATTCTCATCACGGTCGCCGTGCTCGGTGGACTCGGCGTTCTCAAACAGTTCGTCAACCGGTGGCGGCGGGACCGAGAGGTGAGTTCGCGGCTCGCGCTGGCGGTGTCTGCGGTGCTCGCGGTGCTTCTCGCCAGTGGCCTCTTTGGGCTTGTGGCAGTCTGGGGACTCACTGGCGTGCTGTACAACGCGTATGCCGGGCTGGATCTCGGGACCCAAGTCGCCAACATCGTGCTGTCGGTTGTGATCATCGGTGTGAGCTATGCGCTGTCGGATTTCCTCGGCCACGTGATCAAGGATCTCGCCAAAGAACAGACCGCGATCAGCGAACACGAACGGGAGATCCTCCACCGAATTTCGCAGGTGACGATCTACACATTCGCGCTGTTGGTCGTCGTCGGGCTGTTTACCGACAATATCGGCAGCCTACTGGTCGGGGCTGGGTTTCTCGGCATCGTCGTCGGGATGGCCGCCCGCCAAACCCTCGGCGCGGTGCTTGCGGGCTTCGTCCTCATGTTTTCCAAACCGTTCGAGGTCGGCGACTGGGTCGAAATCGGCGAGGACGAAGGGATCGTCAGCGAGATCACAATCGTCAACACGCGAATCCAGTCAGTCGACGGCGAATACATCGTCATCCCAAACGATCTGGTTAGTGGCAATCCCGTCATCAACCGCACGCGCCGCGGTCGACTCCGCATCGAGGTTGAAGTCGGCGTCGACTACCGAACTGATCCCGACCGCGCGGGCGAGATCGCGGTCGAGGCGATCTCGGAGCTCGACCGCGTGCTGAACGGGCCGAGTCCACAGGCCGTCTCCAAGGAGTTCAGTGACTCCTCGATACTGCTTGGAATTCGCGGCTGGATAGACAACCCGAGCGAGCGGCGGCGCTGGCGGGCCAGAACCCAGATGATCGCTGCGATCAAGGAGGCGTTCGCCGACAACGGGATCAAGATTCCGTACCCACAGCGGGAACTCTCGGGTCGCGCCGAGACGGGCGGGTTCCGGCTGGCTGACGGCGAGCAGTCGACCGAACCGAGAGAGGTCGACGGTGAGGAGTCGACGCCAGCTTCTCCCGACGGCGAGTCGACTGCCACCGACGGCGAGTCAGTTTCCGGCGACGGACAGTCGACTCGAAAGGGTCAGGCCGAGCCACGCGAGAGGGGAAACAATGACTGACTCGCAGCGCGAGGACTCGAAGTCCGCACTGGCCGAGCGTCGCGGCGTCGACCCCGACGTCTACCAGCCAGCCGAGGATTCGGGACTGCTGGCCGAGGCCGCCATCGAGTCGCTGTCGGAGCCGGAGCTCGTATTGGAGGTCGGCACCGGCTCGGGGTGGGTCGCCGAGCAGGTCGACGCCGAAACCGGAGCCAGAGTAATCGGCAGCGATCTGAACCCCTATGCCTGTCGACAGGCTCAAAATCGGGGCATCGAGGCAATTCAGGCCAACCTCGTCGCGCCTTTCGCGGATGGCGTGTTCGATGCCGTGCTGTTCAATCCGCCCTACCTGCCGACCGATCCCGACAACAAGTGGGACGACTGGATGGAACACGCCCTTTCGGGCGGCGAAGACGGTCGACGGCTCATCGTCCCCTTTTTAAAAGATGTGAGCCGCGTACTGGCACCCGGCGGCGAGGTTTACCTGCTCGTGAGTAGTCTCACGGGGTACGATATCGTGGTTGAGCTGGCCGAGGAAGCCGGGTTTTCGGTCGACGATATCCGCCAAGAATCCTACCCCTTCGAGACGTTGTCCATTCTCAAACTCACCGCAAAATAACTACAGCGCATAGAATACATTAGTAAATATTAAGCGACGTCATCACTAATCCGTGTGTATGACAGAGCGCGTTGCCACGACACCGGGGCTGTTCCCGCTTCCCGATCAAGCGAAACAGCAGCTCTCGGACCTGAAGGGCCACCAGAAACACGATCTGATCTCCGGCGCCGAAAGCGCCCAGATCGCATCGGCCTACGAGGAGTATCGAGGAGAGGTCATTGGCCAACAGCAGTCGACCGGGCTTGATCGAATCGTCGAGGGCCAACTCCGCTGGGACGACATGCTCGCCCACCCGCTGACGACCCACGACAACGTCAACCCCGACGGGATCGTCCGCTACTACGACAACAACAACTTCTACCGCGACCCAGTCGTCGAGGGCGATCTCACCTTCTCGGGCGATGTTGCCGGAGAGCTTGAAGCCGCAGCCGAACTGCTCGGCGAGGATGACTCCCTGCAGGCCACCCTTCCGGGCCCCTACTCGCTGATGGATCTGGCGACCGACGACCATTACGGCGACGAAGGCGACTTTTTCGAAGCCATCGCCGACTTCCTCGGCGGAGAGGTCGAGGCGTTCCCCGACCACGAGACGCTGTTCCTCCTTGAGCCGTCGCTGGTCGAAAACCCACCCGACGAAGACACCCAAAATCAGCTCGCAGAGGCCGTCGACACCGTCGCCAGCCAGACTGACGCCGACGTTGTCGTTCACACCTACTTCGGCGCGCTCGACGAGAAAACCTACGCCCACCTGATGGATGCCGACGTCGAGGCGCTGGGCTTCGATCTCGTCGCGGGCGACCGCGACCAGACGCTCTCGAACATCACCGAGTTCGGCACCAAGGACGCCGCCGCCCTCGGCATCGCCGACGGCCAGAACACGCTCGTCGAATCGCCCGAGACGCTCGAAGAGCGCGTCGACTGGTTCAACGACCAGATTCCGGTCCAAGAGTTCGACCGACTCTACCTGACGACCAACACCGAGCCGTTCTACCTGCCAGTGAACAAACACCGCGAGAAACTCGCCGCCATCGCCGCTGCGGCCAACAACACCGACACCGAAGAGGAGGTAACAGCATGAGCCGACCAGCCGACAACCGAGAGCAGTTCCGCCCGGATGACCACCCCCACGACAACTTCCTGCTGACGACCGTCGTCGGTTCGTATCCGAAGCCCAAGTGGCTCAACCGAGCCGACGAACTGGTCGACGACCAAGATTCAAAATTCGACGCCGAGGATCTCGAAGAGGCCCACGACGACGCTGCCCGCGTCATCACTCACGAGCACGAACGTTGCGGATTGGATACCGTAGTCGACGGCGAGGTCAGGAGGAATGAAATGGTCGAGTTCTTCGCCGAGCGTATTCCCGGCTACGAGTTCAACGGCCCAGTCAAGGTCTGGGGCCACAACTACTTCGACAAACCCTCGGTGTCGTCGCCGGTCAGCTACGACGAACCGTGGCTCGTCGACGAGTTCGAGTTCACTGACAACGTCGCCAGCAAGCCAGTGAAGGTCCCGATTACGGGCCCCTACACGCTGGGCAACTGGGCGTTCAACGAGGCCTACGAAACCGAAGAGGAACTCGTCTACGAGCTGGCAGATCTCGTGAACATCGAGGTCGAGCGTCTCGTCGAAGCCGGAGCCAAATACATCCAGATCGACGAGCCGGCCCTCGCGACGACGCCGGACGACCACGCCATCGTTGGCGAGGCCCTCGACCGGATCGTCAGCGGAATCCCAGACGACGTGCGGATCGGTCTCCACGTCTGTTACGGCGATTACTCCCGTATCTATCCGGAACTCAACGACTACCCAGTCGACGAGGTCGACCTCGAACTCTGTAACGGCGGCTACGAGCAGATCGACGTGTTCACCGACCCTGAGTTCGTGCCTGATCTCGCGCTTGGGGTTGTCGACGTTCACACCGCCGAAGTCGAGAGCGTCGAAGAAATCAAGGAGAACATTTTGCAGGGCCTGAAGGTCGTGCCACCGGAGAAACTCACGATCAGCCCCGACTGCGGTGTGAAGCTGCTGCCGCGAGAGGTTGCCTACGGCAAGATGGAGAACCTCGTGAAAGCAACCCGTGAAATAGAGGCCGAACTCGACGCCGGCGAGATCGATCTCGACGAGCCAGTGCCGCTGGCCGACTAACGCAACTACCGGCTCTTTTTAAACTGCGACTGGTAGCTCTCCGAAGATCGTGTCCATGAGTTTCTGCTGTCCGACGCGGAGGTGCTGGTGAAAGGTTGGCGGCGCGATCCCGAGGCTCTCGGCGATCTCCGCGCCGGTTGCGTCCCGCGGCCACTGGAAGTAGCCCGCCGCGTAGGCGGTCTGGAGCACAGTTCGCTGGCGGTTGGTGAGTTCGGCCACCGCCGACTCCTGGATCTCCATGTCGACCTGTGAGTCGACGTGGATCTGCCTGCGGGCCAGCAGTTCCGTGTTGGGAAATACCTCACAAACGGTCTCGACCATCTCTCGAACGTTATCACCCGAGGGGAGATGGACCGTCAGATAACAGTCGCCGTTGGAGAGCACTGCCGTCTCGGTCGACCAGCCATGCGATGCGAGCAGCGGGATCACACACTGCTGAGAGAGTCGGAGTGCGATCCGAACCGACTCACCCGAACCGCCGATAACGGTCACCGCCGCCACATCCAGGGGATCGATGACTGCGGCAACCGCCTCGATCTCGGCTTCGGTCGTCGTTCCGTACATCGTGTAGTCGTCATCCGGGCCAGCGACGGTTTGGGTGATCTCAACGGTCCAGTCGGTCGACGGGGATTCGTGGGGAAACAGATCCCGAATCCGGAGTTCGACCTCGATGAGCTCGTCGCTCATCAGGGCCTGTGTCCGCTCGCTGGCAGCGATTGCGTGGCCGACGACCTCCCCGAGTTCCGAGAGCGTGGTTCGCTCCTCGGTGCTGAAGGCGTCGGGTCGCACCGTATAGATCGTGAGGACGCTGTACAGCGTCTCGGCATGCCTGATCGGCACCGCCGCAACGGCACGCTTTGTCGCGACCGGTGGCGCGTCCTGTCTCCAGTCGAAGGCCGTGTTTTCCCGCCTGTGGGTGGTCGTCTGTAGCTGTCCGGTCCAGACCGCTTCCCGAATCACGGTCGCACCGAACAGCTCGTCGGACTCGGTGCACTCCTGGATCGATCCAAAGCGGCCCGCACTGGCTCGAACAGTGAACCTCCCGGTTCGGCCGTCGACCTCGCCGATCCGCGCACAGTCGTAGCCGTTTGCTCCGGCCAATTGGTCACAGACTGCCTGTTCGATCTCCGACCGCGTCGACTGGCTGATGACGGTCTGGGTGATCTCTCTGACCGCAGCCGTGAGATCGGTGAGCGCTTCCAGACGCGCGACCTCCGCTTCGAGTTGCCGCTCGCGGCGTTTCTGGTCGGTGATGTTGATGTGGGCGACGACAGCGTGTCGCTTTTGATCGAGTATCACCGGCACCGCCACGAGCAGAAACCAGCGCTGTTCGACCGGCGAATGACAGGGGTACTCCAGCTGGAACTGTTGGCGTTCCCCTGCGAGTAGCTCCGTGAGCCCCCGGCGTGCGGCTGTCGCTGTCTCCGTCTTCGACCGGTCACAGACGTTTAGATAGTTGACACCGGCGGTATCCGGTCGCATCCGAATCCCGTTTTGTTCGCCGAACTCCTGCCACGATTGATTGGTCTGGAGGATCATTCCCTCGGGGTCCAACACGGAGACGTTCACCGGGAGCGCATCCAGTGATTCTCCCAACAACTGCATGCGATTGCTCATATTCCTGTTTCGGGGACCGACGGGAATAAGCCCATACTGATACATAGTAGACACTCTTTTTCCATCATACAGTTGAAAAGAGTCGTTTGCATACAGATACATTCTATAACTACTTCCTACTATTTGGACAGAAGTAGTATGCATACCTGTCGTGATCTAAATTAGACAATTAACGTTATAAATCACACAGTAATACCAGCCAGATAGTAGTCCCCAGCCGAACAGTTAATCCGTTGGCTCGACTCGAACAAAATATAGACCATGACATTTCGACATGGGACAAACCGGGCAGCTGGGCCACACGAAGCCGATGGGACCGGTGGCTCACCGATAGATTCTGAGCGTACCGACAACGCGTCCGAGACTGTCGACGACGTTCCACCGGCGGACTCGGTCAGCGACGATCAACGCCGCGAGTGGCGACGCTGGGTCGTCGAGGCGTTTCTGACTGCCGACTACGCTGTCATCCCGGTCGACCACCTCGTTGAGACGATTCTGGACCGCGAACCTGAGAAAACCGACCGGTCGACCGTCCGGTCGACACTCACTGAAACGGTGCTGCCAGCGTTGGACCGCGAGAGCGTCTTGGAGTATGATGTCGACCGCGAACTCCTCATTAAGTACGACAATTAATCCTGATAAATCCCGCAGGCTCTTGTACCCCGACGTGCTACAGGCAGGGAGATGTCGAATCCACAGCTCCATCCGGACATCGAGGAGACCGCCGCCAAGATCGCCTCGATGGAGATTCGGGGGGCCGCAACGATTGCGGCGGCCGCCGCCACCGCACTCCGGACCCAGGCTATCGAGTGTACGGCGGCCACACCGCAGGATTTCGAGTCGACGCTCCGGGCGGCGGCCCGCCGACTCCATACCACGCGACCGACGGCGGTCAGTCTCCCCAACGCGCTCCGATATGTCCTCCGGCGGATGGCTGGCGAAACCGTCGGCACGCTCCGAGCAGGGGTAATCAACGCAGCCGACGAGTTCGTCGACCGACTCGACCGGGCACAGGCCGATCTCGGCGCGGTCGGTGCCAACCGACTCCGGGACGGCGACACCGTGATGACCCACTGCCACTCGACGGACGCGCTGGCCTGTATCGAGACCGCCGTCGACCAAGGAAAATCGATCTCGGCGATTGTCAAGGAGACCCGGCCCCGAAATCAGGGCCATATTACGGCGCGTGAACTCCGTGAGATGGGCGTCGACGTGACGCTGATCGTCGACAGCGCGGCCCGTCGCTATTTAAATGCGGTCGACCACGTCATCGTTGGTGCCGACAGCATCGCCGCCGACGGCAGCGTCATCAACAAGATCGGGACCAGCGGGCTTGCAGTCAACGCGCGAGATCGTGGCACGCCTGTCATGGCCGCCGCCCAGACGATCAAGCTCCATCCCGACACGCTGACCGGTCACACTGTCGAGATCGAGATGCGGGACGAACGCGAGGTGATCGACAGCGAGACCCGGGATTCGATTGGCGACATAACTGTCGACAACCCCGCCTTCGACGTGACGCCGCCGCGTTACGTCGACGCGATCATCACCGAACGCGGTCAGTTCCCGCCCGAGAGCATCGTCACGCTGATGCGGGAGCTGTTCGGCGAGAGCGTCGACGAGCCGTGGGAGGAATCCAAGCGGGAGAAAGACGTGTGAGTGTCGTCTGTGCGGGTCACATCAACTGGGACGTGACGATGCACGTCGACAGCCTGCCCGAGGCCGACGGCGAGGTCCAGATCCACCAGCTCGTCCAGTCGGGCGGCGGCTCGGCGGCCAACGTCGCGGTCGGGCTCGTCGGCCTTGGTCTGGAGGCGTCGCTGTACGGCAGCGTCGGCGGCGACGACACCGGCGCGCTTGCCCTGCGGGAACTCGACGGGGTCGGCGTCGACTGCGGCCACGTGTTCATCGATGCCGAAGGGACCACCTCGGTCAAATATCTGGTCGTCGACGCCACTGGCGAGGTGATGGTGTTCGCCAACGAGGGGGCCAACGAGGCATTCTGTGAGGCCAATATTTCGGCCGAACTGTTCCGCGGTGTCGACCACCTCCACCTGACGAGCCAGTCGCCGGAGATGGCCTCGCTGTTGGCGACGCTGGCGAGCGATCTGGGCCTCTCGGTGAGCTTTGATCCCGGCCGCCGAGTGGCCGACCGTGGGTACAGCGAGGCGCTGGCGGCGACTGATCTGCTGTTTTTAAATCAGCGGGAGGCCGATCTCGTCGCCGAAAGCGGGACCCTGTCGCCGACCGAGCCCAGCGAGATGACCGTCGTCGTCAAACACGGCGGCGATGGAGCGACCGTCTACACGCCAACGGAGAGCCACACCCATCCGGGGTTCGTCGTCGACCCAGTCGACCTGACGGGCGCTGGCGACGCCTTCGCGGCGGGCTTTCTGGCCACGCTCGCTGATGGCGAGTGGGTCGACGACTCCGGGGCGACTACCGAGGTCGCACAGTACGTCGACGCGCTGGGGGTCGGCAACGCCTGCGGCGCGCTGGCCGCCCAAGACGTGACCGCTCGAACCGAACTCTCGTGGGCTGCGGTCGAGGAGTTCGTCGACGACGTGTGAAGGTCGTTCTCGGCTTGCTAAGTACAGTTAACTAAATATAATCGTAGAAACAGATCGGCTTGAGACTGACTCTTATATTGGTCTCAGAACGCCCGGTCGTACTGCGGCGACACTGCAACCTGGTCTTCACGGCCCAACGCTCGGGCCGCGTGGAGCGTGAAGTACGGATCGCGGAGGTGTTCGCGGCCGAGAATTGCCATATCTGCCCGCTCGTTGCTGATCAGTGCATCGGCCTGTTCTGGAGCGGTGATCCCGCCAACCGCACCGACTGCGATATCGGATTCGGTCTCATCCTTGATCCGGTGAGCGTAGGGTACCTGATACCCCGGTCCAGTCGACGGAATCTCTTGGTCGGGATGAATCCCACCCGCGCTCACATCAATGAAGTCGACGCCCGCCTCCGCAGCGCGATCAGCGAACGCGATTGATTGGTCGACGTCCCACGACTCCCGATCAGCGAGCCAGTCAGTCGCCGAGATGCGAACGAACAGTGGTTTCTCGTCGGGCCAGACCGCTCGGACTGCTCGAATGACCTCCAGTGGGAACCGAATCCGACTCTCGAAATCGCCGCCGTACTCGTCGTCGCGGGTGTTTGTTACCGGCGAGAGGAACTCGTGGAGCAGGTAGCCGTGGGCGGCGTGGACTTCGGCGATTTCGAAGCCCGCCTCGTTGGCTCGCTTGGCGGCGTCGACGAACGACTCGGTGACTGCGGCCATCTCTTTCTCGCCCATGCGGCTGGTCTCCGGGGATGTCTGGTCGCCGTAGGGGTATGGCTCGTCGGTCGGTCCGAGCACGTCCCAGCCGCCCTCGTCAGGCTGGAGTGGATCGTGGCCCTCCCACGGTCGACTGGTTGAGGCTTTTCGGCCAGCATGCGCCAACTGCATCGCCGGGACGCTCCCCTGTTCTTTGATAAAGGACGTAATATCGGCAAGCGCGTCGACGTGGTCATCGGACCATATCCCGAGATCTTCCGGCGAGATACGGCCCTGTGGGTCGACGGCGGTGGCCTCGGTCATGACGATGCCAGCGCCACCAACTGCCCGGCTGTTGAGGTGCTGGGCGTGCCAGTCGGTGGCCCGACCGTCACGATCCTCACAGGAGTACTGACACATCGGCGAGACCATTACCCGGTTCGGAATCGTTGTTTCCCGAAGCGACAACGGTGTAAAGAGATCAGCAGTCATCACCGGACGAAGGTATCCTGCGGCCAAGTATGCACGGATTGGGGGAGTATCGTCAGCTTCTACTGACCGGTAGCGTCCAACCACTCAGTCGACGGTAGGAAACTGCGAGCACAACAAACGCGGAATGGTCAATATAGTATAGCATAATGCTGATTGACATATATCTATCAAGCTAGTATATAAGTAAATAGATGAGTTACCGATATTATTCTCATATCTACACGTACGACCGATACAATCGAACAAAAATCGCCGTAGCTGTCTTTTCTACGGGGTAGTCTCGAATCTCATTCATACGTCTCCAACCACTATCTGGTCTCTCTATTTCAATTTCACGATTTAAATAATTGAATAAGTATTATATGCCAATAATACCATGGATCGGTGGTTATATCATAATTGATGATTGTGTTCGGGCTGCATGCTCGAAGGATTACCACTGGTACTGTTGCTCGCTGCATCGGTAGCGTTTATCATCATTGCCACGGCGAAGTTGGACCTGCATGCGTTTCTTGCACTCCTCATCGCCGCCTATCTGACCGGTCTCGCCGCGGGAATCGATCCTGCAGAGGTCGCCTCACTGGTGACAAGCGGGTTCGGCGGCATCCTCGGCTACATCGGGATCGTCATCATTGCCGGGACGATCATCGGCACCTGTCTCGAACGGTCCGGTGCGGCGATTGTCATCGCCGAGACGATCCTCGATTACGTCGGTGAAGAGTACACGACACAAGTAATGGCGATCACGGGGAGTTTCGTCTCCATTCCGGTGTTCTGTGACTCCGGCTTCGTCATCTTCTCGGGACTGAACCGCTCGCTCGCCGAACGCTCGGGGCTCTCGCTGTCGACGCTCGGCGTGGCGCTCGCCGGTGGGCTCTACGTCACACACGTCTTCGTGCCGCCGACGCCCGGCCCGATTGCGGCGGCGGGGATCATCGGCGCAGATATCGGCCTCGTCATGCTCGCCGGGATCATCGTCAGCGCGCCGATCGTCTTCGTCGCCGCGCTGTGGGCCGACAAGGTCGCATCGAACTACCACATCGATCCCGATCCGGAGATGACAATCGAAGAGATCAAAGACGAGTACGGGAGAATGCCCTCGCGTGCCGCGTCGTTCGCGCCACTACTCATCCCGATTCTGCTTATCGCGCTCGGATCGATTGCCGCCTTCCCCGAAGCGGCGAACCCGGAACTCATCACCGGGCCGCTCCAGCGCTGGCTCCTGTTCATCGGTGATCCGGCCGTCGCGCTGCTCATCGGCGCGTTCATCGCCTTTGCAATCGTGCCCGATTTCAGTAGCAAAGTCACCGATGACTGGGTTTCCGACGGGATCAAGAGTGCCGCGGTCATCCTCGCGGTGACCGGCGCTGGCGGCGCGTTTGGCGAAGTCCTCTCGGCGCTGCCCCTTCAGAACTTCATCACCGACACATTGGGCGGCCTCGGCATCGGGCTGTTGGCCGCGTTCGTCGTCGCGGCGGCGATGAAGACGGCGCTCGGCTCCTCGACGGTCGCAATCTTGACCACGGCCAGCCTCGTCGCGCCGCTGCTCGGTTCACTCGGACTGAACACGGAGCTCGGTCGGGTGTTCACCGTCCTCGCGATCGGTGCCGGGAGCATGACCGTCAGCCATGCCAACGATTCCTACTTCTGGATCATCACGGAGTTCTCCGACATGGAGACGGCGACGGCCTATCAGGCGTGGACGCTTGCGACGCTGGTGCTCGGCGTCACGAGTATCATCTGGATCGTCATCCTCCAGAACATCGCGGGAGTGATCTTCTAGTCGACGACCATCACTCGCAGATCGTTGAGGTTCGTCCCGGTCGCTCCTGTCAGGACGAGGGCGTCCCGGGATTCGAGATACGGATACACGTCGTTTTCGGCGAGGGCCTCCCGAGCCGCCTCGGGGTCCTCGACGGTCGTCTCGTCGATCAGTGCGCCCGCCACGTCGGTCGCACCGTCGATGCCGTCGGTGTCGACCGCTGCAACCACGATTTGTCCCTCGCCGTCTTCTTTGCCGTCGTCGAGTTCGAGCGCCGCGCTCGTCGCAAACTCCTGATTCGGGCCGCCAGACCCGTTTCCGCGGATCGTTACCGTCGTCTCGCCGCCGGAGAGGACCACGGCCGGTGGCGAGATCGGCGTGTCGGTCGCCCGTACCTCCTCGGCGATGGCGACATGCGTCGTGGCCGCATCGCGGGCTTCGCCGCGAACCCGCGAGGAGAGTACGAGCGTCTCGTATCCGCGTTCGGCCGCCGCCGCTTGCGCCGCTTCGAGCACCGTCATCCCGTCGGCGACCACATGGTTCGAGACGGCCGCGAGCGCGGGATCGTCCGCGCCCGGCGTTTCGTCGACCTCGCCGGACGCGCCGCCTTCGAGGTGCGCGACAACGGCTTCGGGCGCGTCGATCCCGTACCGTTCGAGCACCGCGAGCGCCTCGTCAAACGTCGACTCGTCGGGCGCGACGGGGCCACTCGCGATCACGCTCAGGTCGTTGCCGACGACGTCGCTGAATATCAGCGAGACCACCGTCGCAGGGGCCGCACGACGTGCCAGCCGACCGCCTTTCAGCGCCGAGAGGTGTTTCCGGACGGCATTGATTTCGTGGATGTCGGCCCCGCTGGTGAGCAACGAATCGGTCGTCGACTGGAGATCCGCGAGCGAGACGTCCCCCGCCGGTGCGGGGAGAAGCGCACTCCCGCCGCCGGTGATCGTCGCGAGGACGAGCGTGTCCTCGTCGGCCGCATCCGCCGCCGCGAGCAGCTCTCGCGTCCCGTCGACCGCCCGCTCGCTCGGCACCGGGTGGTCGCCCTCGTGCACCGTCACGCGCTCCGTTTCGACGGGGTCGTCCGTGACAACAACGCCACGGTCGATCCGGTCGCTGAGGATGGCTTCGAGTGCGACCGCGACGTGTGCCGCGGCGTTGCCGCCGCCGAGGACGACGATCTCCTCGTAGTTGCCGAGATCATACGTCGACTCGGCGATTCGGAGGCTGTCTCCGTTGAGCCCCACGGCGTCTCGGACGATCCGCCGGGGGTGGCCCGCCTCGATGCCCGCCTCAACGCACTCGACTGCCGTCTCGTGGGCCTCAGTGGTGGTGAGGCGATCTCGGTTCTCGATCATGCGTAGATACCGCAGGCGGCTGGTGTGGTGGCGCTGCTGCTCGGGGACTCGTCGACTGAAAGCGGCGTCGGATCTCGCGTCATCGACGCTGTCGTGATCGAGTCGACTGTTCGACTGACGGGTTTCAGTTCGTCCATGGACCAACGGTATTTCGGAAATCGCTAAAAGCTATGGTAGTGAGTGAAACTCCTTGTGGAGGGTCGCTTGAGACGTCCCTCACCGAGCTATCGAAAGTAGCGAAAACCCAGTCGACTACGCCGAGGCTATTCGTACTGCCACTCGGCGGTGACCTGCTCGTAGTCGAGCAGTTCGTCGTCATCGAAGAACAGCTCGATTTCGCGTTCGTTCGAGCCGGGGTCCTCGTGGTCCGAGGCGTGGATCAGATTGCGGCCGAGATCCAGGCCGTAATCCCCGCGGATCGTGCCCGGCGGGGATTCGGCGGGGTCGGTTTCGCCGACCATCCGCCGAACCTGGTGGGTCGCGTCTTTGCCTTCCCACACCATCGCGAACACCGGTGCGGAGGTGATGAAGTCGACCAGCCCCTCGAAGAAGGGTTTGCCCTCGTGTTCGGCGTAATGCTCTTCGGCCAGCTCACGGTCGAGCTGGATCGCTTTCGCGCCGACCAGTTTGAGCCCCCTATGCTCGAACCGCGAGGTGATTTCGCCGATCAGGCCGCGCTGGACGCCGTCCGGTTTGACCATAACAAAGGTCCGTTCGTCGTTGCTCATGGGTACTGTATTCGGTGGGGGTAGTTACTACTGGCGGGTTGGAGTCGCGATAAAAGAAGGAGAATACTGCCGGTGAGTAGCTAGTTGCCGCTGTTTTCGCGGCCTGCTTCGGTCCACTCGAGGTCTCGGGCTTCGCGGCCGAGCAGATAGTTCTTCTCTGCTTTCGAGTCCTTGAAGTGGAGGATCGTTCCGTCCTTTTTGACGAACATCGTGCCCGTGCCGGGCTCGATATCGTCGCCTGAGTAGTCGCACGTACGTTGTTCAACCATTATTGGCCTCCAATCGAGTCCGCATCACGCTGGGTCTCGCGAAGCTGCAGGACGTCGCCTTCGCGGATCGGACCCAGTACGTTGCGGGTAATGATACGGCCCTTGTCCGAGCCTTCGCGGATGCGGCATTTGACCTGCATGGCCTCGCCGTGCATCCCGGTCTTGCCGACGACCTCGATGACCTCTGCGGCCGTCGAGTCGGTGGCGTTCTCCTCTGCGCTCATGGTGAGTTACTGGAGTTCCTCGACCTTCGAGCCGATGTCTTCGATGTCGTCCGATGCATCGCCAGCGTCGACGATGGCTGCGGCGGCCGAGCCGACTTCGAGGCCGGCGGCGTGACCGACATCGTCCTGCGTCTCGACGAAGACGACCGGAATGCCCTTCTCCTCGGCGATCTCGGGAAGGTGCATGACGATCTCCTCAGGGGAGACGTCTTCGGCGACGTAGACGAGCTGGGCGTTCCCGCGCTCGACGGCCTTCGTGGTCTCGTTGGTTCCTTTCTTTACACTGCCTGTGTCTCGGGCGACTTCGAGAGCGTCAAGCGCGCGCTCTGCGAGGTCGGCTGGGGTGTCGTAATCTACGTAAACTGGCATATTTTACCTCTCCTATCTTCGGGCTCGCACATCCTCGCCGAACGGTAGGTCCCTGACGGCGAGGAGTATCATCAACCCGGATAGGCTGTACACTCTCGTTTGACGCTCCCCCATAAAAGCGCTTTCAAAGTCCCTTCACCGTGTGAGGGCGAACCACGGTCTCTCGCGGCTGTCTATCGGTTAGTTATCCGTGACTATTTCGGTAGCAGACGCTCACTCCTCGCGGCGTGCGAACATCACAATGCCGACCATCGTACAGACGGGTTCGTCGTCCCCATTCGTTGTTTCGATTCGGAGCCGAACCGTGCCTCGGCTTTCGCTGTCGACGGCTTTGTCCTCGACTGTGGCCTGAATCGAGAGGCTGTCGCCTGGTTCGACCGGTCTGCGCCAGCGAAGTTCGTCGACGCCCTTTGCGCCCATGGTGGCTGCATCGCTGAGAAAGTTGTCGACTAAGAGTCGCATCGTCATTGCGGTAGTGTGCCACCCACTGGCGATCAGTCCCTCGTATGGTGACTCCTCAGCCGCGCGGTCGGGGTCGGTATGGAACCACTGGGGATCGTACTGGTCGGCAAACTCTCGGATTTCGGCTTCCGTAACTGCGTACTCGCCGCTGGTCCACTCGTCGTCGACCGCAAGGTCGTCGAAAAAGATCGTCATGGGTTGGCTTACGGTGCGACCGGCAAGAACCTTGACCACTGCTACAGCAGGCGAGGAAGGTTGTCCAACAGCGATAGCCCGCTGTCGGCTCCCAGAACGCCGCTATTCGATGTCGACGGAGTCGATTTCGTCACCGTCGTGGTAGAGGTAGACGGTTCCCTCCTCGTCGGCGTCGACGTGGAACGTGTCGCTGGACTCGCCGTCGACGGTGAGTTTCTCGCGGTGCTTGGTGTCGCCCAGTCCCCACGAGAATTTTATATCGTGGTCCGTGTCGTTACAGATCTTGAGTTCGTACGTGTCGCCCTCGTCGCCTTTCTTTTTCGAGACAAGCTTGAGGTCGACGTCGTCCTCGACATCCGGCTTTTTCTTTTTGTCGTCATCATCATCCTCGTCACCATCGTCGTCCTCGTCGCCGTCGTCATCCATGTCATCATCGTCATCATCGTCATCATCGTCGTCGCCGTTATCCATGTCGTCGCCAATGATCACGAGGAGGATGGCTCCTTCGAACCGTTCGCCGTCCGCCACCCCGACCGCCCGGAACTCGTAGGTGGTACCGGGTTCGAGACCCTCGATCTCGGCGTCGAAATCGCCGGGTTCGTCCAGCGTCTGGGTGTCGGTGGTGTTCCACTCTTCGGTGCCGACTTCACGCCACTCGAAGAAGACGTCGACCTCGTCGAACTCGCCGAGGTCGGTCAACTCTCCGTTGAGCGTGGCCGATGATCCGTCGATGTCCGTCGCTGGTGTCGTGATGACATCGGGTATGTCCGAATCACAACTAACGTCGAGTGTCGTGATATCGAGGCCGATCTCGCTGTCGTCCGTTTCGAGCGAGTACGTTCCATCCGCGAGCCCATCCACCGTTGCCGAACTCTCCGCGGGAACCTCTATCGTCTCTTCGAACCCATCGGGACCAGTGATCGTGACCATCACCGGGCTGTCGTTGGTGTTCGTTAGCGTGATCTCACCGTCGCCATCGACACACTCTAGGCCCACTTGTAGGTCGACGACATCGCAGTCGCAGCCGGTAACGCTCGCCATCTGAAGGTTGACATCGGTTTGGGCGTACAAACAGCCGTCGACCGACGCGTTGGTGAGGACGTTGATCCCCGTTTGGGCCAACACGACTCCCGTAAAGTCAGCGTCTGTCCCGATCTCGACACCCGCACCGCCATCGACTACCCAGACAATGTTTTCGGCCTGCGCGCCGCCGGCCAGATTGACTGTCACCCCGCTCGCCACGGTGAGATCCCCTGAAATCTGGAAGATCCAGGTGTCGTCCGGGCCACCGTCGATGGTAATATCGTCGTCGATCAGGACGTCCGTACTCCAGTTATAGATCCCGGGCGTAAGCGTCTCTCCACCGATGTTGCCGCTGGCCAACTCCGTAACGTCCGGCGGGACGCGGCCGAATGCATCGGTGTACGCAGCTTCCAGATCGTTCACAGCCGTGGTCAATCTGGACGGGGTCGGCTCCGCATAATCGGCCGCGTACACCCGCCCGCCCACCTGCGTCGATGTCGCGAAGACGCCCGTCGCATCCAACGTCAAATCGAATCCGGTTATAGCAGTCGACGCGATGGGGCTCACGCCAATGTCGCCTGCGATATCGGAGTCTGGAACGCTTGATATCCCGGACTTTGCCAAGATCGAAAACTCACAGGCCGTCCCGAGGTCGACCGGTTCTGGACCCTGTGGATCGTCGTTTTCTTGAGCGGAACCCACACAGCCAGCGAGGCCAACTGTGAGCAGCCCACTCGATGTGAGGACTGTTCGTCTGGTAGGAGTGTACTCCATACCCGAGTCTCACCAGACATGGCTATTGTAAGTCAGATCTTACCCACGCGAGTTTACATGTTGTTTCGTTTGATTGTTTTGATTGTGGTTTATGTATTGAATAATAGCTAATTAACAGCACGTTACCGAGGGTGTCGGTGTCTGTGGAGTGTCGGTAGGTCTATCGGGGCAGCTGAGCGCCACACCCGGAGAGGGTGTCAACGAGCGGATTCCGATTGGCCTGCGTCCCCGTCTGGTTGTGCCGTCCAAAACGAATACAACGCAACCAAAAACTCACAGACTGCGACTATCTAGATACATACCATACTACTGTAGGATACTTCAAAAATAGGTAAGTCATCCCTACTCGGGGTGTTCGTGGCGGAATTATCCGAACGACAACAGTCGACCCTCTCCGAGCGATTCGCCGCCTAGCTTCGTTTGCCGATCTCTTCGCGGAGCAGTGAACTGATCGTCTCGCCGTCGGCTTTCCCACGGAGTTGGCCCATACATTCGCCCATCAGTCCCGAGAAGGCAGCCATTCCCTCCTCGTCGACCTGCTCGCTGTTTCGCTCGACGACACTGACAATGACCTCACGAACGTCATCTTCGTCGACGCCACCAAGTCCGGCCTCTTCGACGGCTTCCTCAGCAGTCATCTCTGGCTGTTCGGCCAGTACCGTCAGCACGTCTTCGACGCCCTCCTTTGCGAGTTCGTCGTCGGAGACCAACTCGAAGACGCCCAAGAAGTGGGCGTCCGCAAGGTTCTCCACCAGAACGCCATCGCGGCGGAGTTCGACGACCGTGCTTTCGAGCACTGACGCGGCGAACGTAGCGTCGACGCCCTGCGCGACGGCTTCCTCAAACAGTGGCATGCGTCGACCGTAGGCGACCTGTTCGGCCAGCCCGCTGTCGAGGCCGAACTCGGCTTGATAGCGCTCGACCTTCTCGGTGAGGAGTTCCGGCTCCTCTACTTCGCTCGGATCGGGTTCGACCGGCGGCACGTCGGTTTCGGGGTACATTCGGGCTGCGCCGGGGAGTGGGCGAAGATAGCGCGTTGTTCCCTCTTGGGTCGCATCGCGGGTCTCCTCCGGGACACCCTCGATTGCGGTCTCGGCGCGCTCGGCGACCGCCTCGATAGCAAGCTCTGCGGTCTCGGGGTCGTCGGCAACGATAGCCACCGCGTCCTCCGGACCGGCGTCGACCGCCTCTCGGAGTGCCGCGACTTCCTCGTCAGTCACGCCGTAGGCCGGGAGTTCGTCGGTGTGGAAGATCCCGCCCGCACCGTGGCGTTTAGCGTGATCCGAGAACTCCGTGCCGAGTCGACGGTCCGGCTGGATCTCGTGGCCCACGAGCCCATCAAAGCCGAACAGCGGGACTGCTGTCACGTTGCCACCGGAGCCGAGCGCACCGCCGATGACACCGGAGTCGGTATCCTCAAAGACAGCGGTTACATCTTGGGTATCGCCGACGCTGGCGCCTTGCTCGGCGAGTTCGGCGGCGATGTCGACCAACTCGGACTGGCGCTGGACCTCCAGTTCGACGATTTCGTCGATCTGATCGAGTGCCTGCACGCCTTTGACTTCGACGCGCGCGCCCTCCGCGATGGAGACGTTGACGTCCTGCCGAATCGTTCCCAGCCCGCGTTTGACTTTGCCAGTCGACCGAAGGAGCATCCCGATGCGTTTGGCCGCCTCCTTGGCCTGCTGTGGGCTTCGGATGTCCGGGCCAGTGCCGATTTCGACCAGTGGGATACCGAGGCGGTCGAGGCTGTAGAGCACGCCGTCGTCGCGCTCCTCGATTCGCTGGGCGGACTCCTCTTCGAGCAAGAGGTCGACCACCGAAACGGGACCGTCGCTGGTCTGGATTTCGCCCTCTTGGCCCAAGAGCATGGTGCGCTGGAAGCCCGACGTATTCGAGCCGTCGATGACCAGCTTTCGCATGACGTGGAGTTGGTCGACGATGCTCATATCCAGTAGGGAGGCGATCTGCATGGCGACAGCGAGGGCTTCGTCGTCGACCTCGCTTGGTGGTTCGTCGTCCTCCTCGACGAGACAGGTCGTGTCGTACGAGAGGTATTCGAACTCGCGGTCGACGCGGCTCTCTTCGAGGGCGGCGTCGTCGAGTTCGCCCAGTTCGCTTTTGGTTGGGTGCAAAAAGCGGGTGATCGTGCGCTCGGACTCCTCGGGCTCGCGGATCGCGGTTGGCGACGCACAGAACAGCTTGGTTTCGGTGTTGAGCTGTTGGTGGATCTCCAGACCGGCGACGAGGCCGAGTGACTCGTAGTCGTACTCGGAGCTACTCATTAGGCGAACGTGGGACACGGGGGCGTAAAAAGGATGGAGATGCCGGCGCGAGCCTGAAAAATGAACGCCGGGGTCACCCCACGGGGCGGGTGGCCGGTTGGCGGTTGTTAGTTGGAGGATTGTACGCGTCGGAGACCGTCTCCGAGCCCCTCGGAGTTGCAGTCATCGGTTGGGCACTCATAATGCCACCCATCGCGGGTGGCCTGGCCCTCCGGGAACGTCGATCCACATTTTCGGCACAGTAGCAAGTCGCGTCCCCGTGTCTGAAGCTGAGGCATACTTCTCAATTCTATAGGTAAGGGCTTCAAAATATCGTTTTCGGGGCTAACGGCCAGTTAGTGGTACTAACCCCGCCACGTCGTGTGGTTTAACTGGTTATCTGATGGACTGTGTGTCACAATTTCAAGCACAGTCAGTGATAGTATCTTTTGAGTATTCGTTCGTATCCATCAGTACAGCAGATTCGACCGCCACGATCAATCGTGTAGATTATGGCGCAGGTAGGTACAGTCGACTGGTCGGGTTCCGAGACCGACCACAAACCTGTCGACGGGGTCGAAGTAAGAAAATGAAACCGAGGGGACTCGCTATTCGTCGGTGCCCAGAATCCCGCGGTGGGTCATCGCTTCGGGATCAAGTACCTCGTCGGCCTCCTCGGCGGTGAGGTATCCTTCATCGATTGCGACCTGCCGAACGGTTTTGTCTTCGGCGAGCGCCTTCTTGGCGACTTTCGAGGCCTTGTCGTAGCCGATGGCGGGGTTGAGCGCTGTCGCCAGCGCCATCGACTGTTCGACCTGTTCGGCGCAGTACTCCTCGTTGGCTTCGAGTTCGTCGACGAATCGCTCGGCGAAAATCTCCGAGCCGTTAGCGATGAGTTCCGCGGATTCCAGCAGATTGTGGGCCAAGACGGGCTTGTAGAGGTTGAGGTCGATCTGACCCTCGCTTGCGCCCGCGGCAACCGCGGCGTCGTTGCCGACGACCTGTTTGTGAAGTTGATTGACCGACTCGGCGACGACCGGGTTGATCTTGCCGGGCATGATCGACGACCCGGGCTGGTTTTCGGGCTGTTCGATCTCGCCGAGACCGTTGCGTGGGCCCGAGGCGAGCAGGCGGAGATCGTTGGCGATCTTATTTAATGAGCCAGCGACCGTGCGGAGTGCACCGTGGGCTTCGGCCATCGCGTCGTGGGCGGCCTGTGCCTCGAAGTGGTTGTCGGCCTCTTGGAAGCCGAGGCCGGTCTCCTCGGCGATGTAGTCGGCTGCACGCTCGGGGAACTCCGGATGAGTGTTGAGGCCGGTGCCGACCGCGGTGCCGCCGAGTGCGAGTTCGCTGAGGTGGTCGGTGACGTTATCCGCGCGGTCGACTCCCTTTTCAATCTGGGCGCGGTAGCCGCCGAACTCCTGGCCGAGTCGGACCGGGGTGGCGTCTTGGAGATGCGTGCGGCCCGTCTTCACGACGCCATCGAACTCCTCGGCCTTGTCGGCGAGCGAGGCTTCGAGCGTTTCGAGCGCCGGAATCACGTCTTTGACGACCGCTTCGAGCGCCGAAACGTGCATCGCGGTCGGAATTACGTCATTGCTCGACTGACCGTAGTTGACGTGGTCGTTGGGGTGGACGACGCGGTCACCGATCTTGTGGCCCATGAGCTCGGCAGCGCGGTTGGCGATGACCTCGTTGGCGTTCATGTTCGAGGAGGTACCGGAGCCCGTTTGGAAGATGTCGACCGGGAACTGATCGTCGAGGTCGCCAGCGATGACCTCGTCTGCGGCCTCGATGATCGCCTCGGCGATTTCCTCATCGAGCAGGCCGAGGTCGCGGTTGGCCTGTGCGGCGGCCTTTTTGACGATGCCCAGCGCGCGGACGAAGCGTCGACCGAATGAAATTCCAGATATGGGGAAGTTCTCGACGGCGCGCTGTGTCTGTGCGCCCCAGTAGGCGTCGGCTGGGACCTGCATCTCTCCGAGACTGTCGGATTCAGTTCTGAATGAATCGCTCATAGGGTCCGCAAGGACAGAAACCGACCTAAAAGCTACTACTCACGCCGATAACTGTCCGGCTGTCAGTCGACAAGAGCGAACGGTTTGAAGTCGTTTTTAAATCTCTTGATCGGCGTACTCTTCGGGCGTGTAAGTCTTGAGTTCGATAGCGTGAATGTCGGTCGTCATGCTTTCTCCGAGGGCGTCGTATACCTGCTGGTGTTGGGCGACGAGGCTCTGGCCTTCGAAGGCGGGCGAGACGACGACGGCGGCGTAGTGGGCGTCTTCGTGTTCTTCGTCGACTTGCCGCGGGAGACTCACGGTCGCCTCTGCCTCGGCGATTTCGGCTTCAATCGCGGCTTCGATGTCGTCTGCGTTCATGTCTTTATTTTGTATTCACCCGGTAAAAACAGGCGGGCTTCGGCTGGCTCACTCTTTGACAATCGTCCCATTGAGATAGGCCTCTGTCTTGTCGTTCGTCCGCTGGATTCGTTTCGTAAACGTGAGCAGACGCTCGCCCTCTATGCGGCGATCAGTCTCGATACTGATTGTCAGGCCCTGATCCCGAAAGTGCTCAAGCAGGGCGTCGACAACCCGCGGCTCAGCACGCACCGTGTGCTGTTCACCGATTCGCTCGCCGCTCTCGATTTGCTCGATAGACTCGGTCATTGGCAACAGCAGTGACTCACCGAGACCGTGGGCGCGCTCTCGTCGACGGGACGCCGACTCCTCGAACTCAACTGACTGAAACCCCTCGCGGATCAGCCGCCGGAAGGAAAACTCTCGACCGTAATCAAAGGGAAACGTAAACGCGAACGCCAGATCACCCTGATTGGCCGCCGACGTGGTGTATTTCAACTGTTGGCTCCCGCTGAGCGTCTGCATCACAATTCCCTCCCGTCGCTCGGCATCGAGTTCACGGACGATTTCGGGGGTCGACTCGACGGCCTCGGCGGGCTCATACGTGCCGAACAGCTCCGTCTGTGGAATGTCGAACTCCTCGCATATCTCGCGGCGATCAAGCACTGGCAGTGGTTCGCCGCTTACGTGGTCTCGAATATCGAACGCCCGGAACGCAATCGAGTCGACATCGTAGCATTCCTCGACAGTATAGGGATTTTCCGGCCCGATCATCTCCCCGCAGAGCATGCGGTCTGGATGGTGGTCGAAAAACCGGTCGACGGGGAGCAGCGACCGCACCTTGTGAGTCGTAAACGGACAGACGATTCCACTCCGTGTGAACCCCAGTACGTCGCCCTCGATGCGTGCGACCCGGACATTGTAGCCGTTGAGCTTCTCTTCGACCGCAATCGACTCGTCGAACTGCTGTGGAATCCCGGCGTCGAGAACCAGACACCGAGGAATCTTCGGAAAGCCACGTACCACTGTGTCATCGATAAGCACAGTCCCTTTTTCGACCGACTTTCGGTAGCCCGGCAGATGGCGGTAGGCTCGGCCCTCGTAGCTATTCTCGTGGAGATACTCCGAAATCTCCTCGAACTTCTCACGTGAGAGTCCAAGCTTGTCGTGGTATTCCATAACACATCCTACGCCATCGGCGTACATCAATCTCTTCGCCAACCCTGTCACGTCGTGCGAATTTCACGGATTCCAATGTCGACATAGCCCACAGATGTGGAGCTACAATACGGATGGGGTCGTAGTCGACGCCATGGTCGAGCGCTCGTTCAAACAACGGTTCGTCCTCGATACCTCGCTGTTTATCACCGAGGAGATCCGTCGCGACGAGGAGACTCTCGAAGAGGCCATCGACAGGCTGTTGGATCTGATTGCTACTGCTCGATTGGAGCTGGATATCTCCTGTTACATGCCGCCGTCGATCCACAGCGAGCTGACGACGATGTTGGACGACAGACCGGTCTCCGAGGCCACGCGCTCGAAACTCAACACGTGGGTGATCCGCAAACACCCCGACCGCTACACGGTCTCGATTCCGGCGGACGTGGTCTATCGGTTCGTCGACGAGATGAGCGACCGCGTCGACAGAGGGCTGCGGGTCTCCGAGGAGGCGGTCCGCCGGGCCGAAACCTCGGCTGATGAACTCGTCGACGACCACAACCACATGACCGAAATCGACGCCGTTATCTCGGATCTCAGAGACCGGTATCGGCGCGCGCTCAGGCAGGGTGTTCTCGACTCACGCGAAGACTTTGATCTCCTCATTTTGGCCCGCGAACTCGATGCTGGCGTCGTCACCGAGGATACGGGCATCATCGCGTGGACTGAGGATTTCGGACTCCGGTATCTGCACGGTAAGGATTTTCCGGCACTGCTCTACGATTATCTGGAGGCCGTCGACGCTGTCGACCAACTCAACCACAAACGAGAAGAGTAAACGAGCCGCTAGCTCCAGCGATCCAGTCCGGTCTGGACTATCGAGGACTCGATGCGCTCGAAGCCGCGGTCGACCTCGCCAGCGTCGACATCCCATTCCTCGGTCACATACGCCCGCGCGGCTTCCAGATCCGGCTCAATCGACCCCTCGAACTCGTAGTCGTCGGTTACAGGTGGCTCGAAAAACAACTCGCGAATACGGTCGGCAAACTCGATATGCTCGCCGCGGGCTTCGAGGACCGCAAACAGATCGCCGTGTTCTTTGATGAGTTTGATCGCGGTTTTCGGGCCGATTCCGTTGATTCCCTCGTTGAAGTCGGTCCCGCAGAGCATGCCGACGTCGACTAACTGCTCGTAGCTGATCTCGTGGTTCTCAAGGGTTGCCTGGAGTTCCATCAGTTCGGGGTGGCCCTTGCTCGTCAGCCCGCGCAGAGTTCGCGGCGCGCCGAACAGCAGCGTGTCGTAATCCTCGCTGCCGACGTAGTCGACGTCGCCGATCCGGTTCATATAGGAGGCCTGAGCCTCCCCCTCGGCGGGCGCGTCGATGTAGGGGACGTCAAGGAGGTCCAGCAGTTCGCGGCTCGTTTCGTGGATCGTCTCGGTGAGTCGGACGGTTCGGGCCGACAGTCGGGCGGCCTCGACCGCGTCGCCGTCCTCTTTCGCCTGTTCGAGTCGTTCTTCGGCGTCCTTGCGGTTCTCGCGTCGACGCTCGACTTCGTCGTCCTTGAGGTCGGTCACGCCGCCATCGAACACGAAGACGGGCGTGAGATCGTTCTCGAAGAATTTCGGGAGGCCTTGAATGATCCCGACGAGGTTGGCGACTTCGGTGCCGTCGTCGGTCGTATAGATCGAATCGTTGGTCCATTTGACCGTCGTCGTCAGGTAGCGATACAGCCAGTTGTGGGCGTCGACCGCGATGACGCTGCCTTCGATATCGGCAAACGGGCACTCCGAGAGCGCCGCCAGCGAGCGAAGATCCGAGTTTCCCATGGCTACTCGCTGGTGCCCGGTGGATTTGAAACCCCCGAGTCGACGTGCTGTGCTGATCGGCCAGTGTGAATCGGCTCCGGCGGGTCGACCGACTCGTGTTCTTGAAGGAACGTCTCCTCGGCATCCGACAACCCCTCGCGCTTGCGGAACTGATCGAGACCGCATTGGTAGGTCGACATCGACACGTTGGCCTGCGCGTCGGTGGGGGCTTCGAGAATCAGTTCGGCCAGTCCCGTCTCACGGCCCGTGGCGGCGAACCCTGATTTATAAAGCGCATGGTAGGAAAAGACGTTGTTAACCGCGATACGGACTGTTGTATACCCTCTTTCGGCTGCACGCGCTTTTATAAAGGCTGCCAGCCGTGGGCCAAGCTCAAGCCCGCTGCCGCGGAGATCACTGCGGACGGTGAGATAGCGGAGCCAGAGCGCCTTCGGGTCGGTTCGGTCGGCGTTGAACGCGACCGCAGCGAGAATCCCGTCGTCGAACTCGGATTCGCTGAGATCCTCGGGGAGCGGCCCAAGGGAGTCGACGGAGGTCGACTCGTGGTCGGCGGGTGGCTCGCCACGAACGACGGCGATGCCGGTCTTGCCAGTGACGAACTTCCCGGCGTAGCTAAACCGGCGGTAATCGAGCCGGAGCCGTGGTTCATCGACCGGCCAACCGAGGAGGGCGAACTCCATACTACTCTGTTTGTGATCCAATCACAAGAGGACTGGTATGTGGCTGCTCTCAGTGGGATCACACAGTCGGTCGACACCGGTAACACTCGTGTCACCGCGAACTCAAGTAGGCCGAGAACCTCATAGCAGCTAATGACAGATGCGACACCGACACCGGGTATTCACCACGTGACAGCCGTTGCGGGCGACCCCCAGCAGAACATGGATTTCTGGGTCGAGACGCTCGGCCTTCGGCTGGTCAAGCGGTCGATCAACCAGGACGACCCGTCGACCTATCACTTCTTTTTCGCCGATGCCGAGGGGACCCCTGGCACGAGTATGACGTTCTTCCCGTGGGAGAACCTCCAGCAGGGGCAGGTCGGCACCGGACAGGTCTCCCGGACTGCGTTCCGGGTTCCTGAGGGGAGCCTCGACTACTGGGAGGACCGCTTCGACGAGTACGGCGTCGACTACCACGACCGCGTCGACCGATTCGGTGAGACCGTGCTTCCATTCCGCGACCCTGACGGCCTCCCAATCGAACTTGTCGAGGTCGAGATTCCCGACGACGACCCCACAGTGCCGTGGACCGAGTTCGTCCCCGAGGAGTCGGCGATTCGCGGCTTCCACTCGGTGACGCTCTGGCTGGCCGACCCCCACCAGACCAAGGAGCTACTGCGGACGATGGGACTTGAGGAAGTCGGCACCGAGGAATCGCCGGGCGACACGCCGGGTGACGAGCGCACGCGGTTTGCGGCCACCGGGCCAGTGGGCAAATACGTTGACGTCCTGCCGACGATAGAGGGGAGTCGACAGGGCCACGGGACGGTCCACCACGTCGCCTTCCAGACGCCGACCGACGAGGATCAGGCGGCGATGAGAAAGGCGGTCAGTACCCACAGCGTCCGGCCAACCAACCAGATCAATCGTCACTGGTTCCGGTCGGTGTACTTCCGCGAGCCAAACGGGGTGCTGTTCGAGCTGGCGACGAGCGGACCGGGCTACACCAGCGACGAGCCGCTGGACGAACTCGGCGAGACGTTGATTCTCCCCGGGAAATTCGGCGGCCAGCGCGAACAGATCGAAGCCGGGTTGACCGATGTGACGATTCCGCGAAAAGAGTAACCAACCGTTCAACTCACGTATTCAAAACGCGTCGACCGGAACCCGGATCAGTTTGTCATCGCCCTCTCGTTCCTCTCCCCGCCCATCGGTATTACTGGTCGACAGATACAAATTCTCACCGTCGGGACCGAGCGCCACTGCCCGCAGCCGGCCGAAATCGCCAGCAAAGTGGGCGACGAAACTGGTGACCTCGCCGTCGACGATACTGGCTTCGTACAGTCGCTCGCCACGCAGTCCGGCGAAGAAAACGCTCCCATCAGTGGCGGCCGCGCCAGCCGGAGCCCACGTCGTGTACTGTGAGGAGTGGAAGGCGGGCGTGGCCATCTCGGGGGTGGTCTCGCTGCCGGTGATGGTCGGCCAGCCGTAGTTGGTGCCTCGTTCGATCCGGTTGAGTTCGTCTTTCGCGTTCGATCCGTGTTCAGTGGCCCACAGTCGACCCTCATCGTCCCACGTGAGTCCCTGCGGGTTCCGATGACCGTAGGAGTACACCGCGTTGTCGAAGGGGTTGTCCGCGGGAACCGAGCCGTCAGGGTTCAGTCTGAGGATTTTGCCCGCCAGCGAGTCGCGGTCTTGGGCCAACGTCGAGTTGGCCGAATCGCCAGTGGTGATGTAGAGCTTGCCGTCAGGCCCGAACGCGATTCGACCGCCATTATGAATGCGGTCGCTCGGAATCCCGTCGATGATGACAGTCTCGTTTTCGAGTGCTCGGTTCTCAAAGTCGACCTCGAAGCGTCGGACCGTGTTTTCGACCGACTCGCGGTCGACGGTCTGGTAGACGTAGAGGTACTGGTTTTCCGAGAAATTGGGGTGGAGCGCGATGCCGAGCAGGCCACCCTCACCGAGCACTGGACTCTCTAAATCGTCAAAGCTCTCGATGACGTGCTGGGTTCCGTTCTCGACCAGTAGGAGGTCACCGGTGCGTTCGGTGACGAGATAGCGGTCCTCGTCGAGGACGACGATTTCCCATGGCACTTCGAGGTCCTCAGCGACGACTTCGTGGTCGACGTCCTCGGCGGCCATTCCAGCCGTGGCCCCGCTCCCAGTCGGCGTAAACAGCAGGTGGGTCGGTAGCCCGAACACCGCAAGCGAGCCGATCAGCAGGACGGTGACGCCGACCGCGAGTCCGAGTCTGCGTCGGTTCATGAGTTGTCGACAGGTCGGTCAGTAGACTGATAAATACCGCGGTGGCACACCGGCGACGAAAAGACGGTCGCATGGTCGACTGTCGATTACGTCGACAGCCTGTCGCAGGTCCAGCCGGGGTCCTCTCCAGTTACCGTAATGTGGTCGGCTCGGCAGGCCGGACAGTAGTCGGGGGTCACAGCATCGTTACGGGGGACATACACCGCGCCGCCGCACTCCACGCAGCCATCCACCTCAATAGTGACGCAGTCCGCACAGACGTTAAAATCGTCGACCGTCAGCTCTCGCAGCGGTTCGAGTTGTTTATCCAAGATGTACTCGTCGATGACCGTCTGGCAGCTGTGACATGATTGCATAACGATCCAGTTTGGCCCATGTGACCATGACACATATACTTGTCTCCTCCCGCAACCAGTCGGCAGTCGACTGAGCGTCCGCTGTTGTGTGGTTAAAGCCTCCTTATCGGGTGTTTCAGGGCCTGAGGAGCCCAAATCTGTAGTTCGCAACCATTATGCCTGTCTCGGGTGTATGATTGATTGCAATGGCAAAAGGTACGGTTGACTTCTTCAACGACACGGGCGGCTACGGATTTATTTCGACAGATAGCGACGAGGTAGACGATGACGAGGACGTTTTCTTCCACATGGAAGACGTTGGCGGTCCGGACCTCGAAGAGGGCCAGGACGTCGAATTCGACATCGAATCATCCCCTAAGGGACCCCGCGCAACGAACCTCACGCGCAACTAATTTCGGAGCTATCTGTCGCTCGCAGTGAGTGACGGTATCTTCGCTTTTTCAACTCTCTACACACCTACCAGTGGTTTCGCTACTAATTAGGTGTAATCTACCCGAAGAGCCTACGCTGGCGGCTCACATCGCCAATAATCAGCTTGTTCGACAATCGAATAGTCGACCCGCTCTAAGATATCTCGTACCTCACGGCCAGTCTCGGTCGACAGCCCTTCCTCGTGGACCTCGATAAACAGCGTCGGCTGGTGAGTTTGAAGTGTCTCATGTGCACCGTGAAGGACGCCCGGACTCGCGCCTTCGACGTCAATTTTGATCGCATCGGGAGCGGGATGGTCCTCGGCAACCGTGTCGACGCGCCGAACAGGAACCGTGATGGTCTCGGCAAGCGAGGCCTCCCACCGACTCGCGCTCTCGCGGTCGAACCCCGAGAGTTCGGGGTACGTCGAGAGGTAGAACGGGCGGGTGCCGTCCTCGTCGCCGACGCCGCAGTCCAGCACGTCGACCCGATCACCGAGGTCGTTGCAGTCGACGTTGGCTTGGAGTTGTGCGCGAATCCGGGGTGCCGGCTCAAATGCGAGCAGTCGACGCCCCGGCGAGTCGGCCGTGAGTGCCAGCGAGTAGACGCCGACGTTGGCTCCGATATCGTAGATGGTGGCGTCGGGCCCGCAGTGGTCGTGGATTTCGGCGAGCATCGGGTCGCTGCCGTGACGGTTGAGCAGGTCGTAGCTTCGGAACTGGCCAGCCGGGGTTTGTTTTTGAGTGGCTAGCCACTGATAGTCGTAGTTGGCCTCAACCAGTCGGTAGTAGCTCCGGTAGCCCACCCACCGGGCCCGCTGAAACAGCCACGTCGAGAGTGAACTGGACACAGCTACGATACTGGTCCGACAGCTAATGTGTGTTTGGAGCAACGAATATACACCACGCCCGCCAGTCGACGGTATGCACGGACTCGGCGACGTGCGGTTTTTCGACCGGTTGGCACCGCTCTACGATCTGGTGATGCCAGCCGCCGACCGCGATGCGCTCACCGCAGCACTCGCCCGCGTCGACGGCCCCCTCGACCGACTGCTGGATCTCGGCGGTGGCAGTGGTCGCGCGACGATTGCGGTCGACGTCCCCGAGCGAATCGTCCTCGATGTCTCCCGACCGATGCTCCAGCGCGCCCGTTATCGACAACCCAACCAGACAGGTCGACGCAGTCGCCCTGCCGGGACTGTCGGCCCCCTCTCAGCAGTACAGGGCGATGCCGGTCGACTCCCGGTAGCCGACGACGCGGTCGACGCCGCGATGGTGGTCGACGCCTTCCACCACATGCCGGATCAACAGGCCGTGATCAAGGAGGCTGCGCGGGTGGTTCGGCCCGGCGGCGTGTTCGTCATCCGCGAGTTCGATCCGAGCCACCCTCTCGGCTGGTTGCTCGTGCGCGCTGAACACACGATTGGGATGGCGTCGACGTTCCATCGACCCGCCGAACTTGCCGAGCGACTGGCTGATGGTGGCTTCGATGTCTCACTCCTAACTGGCGGCTTCGAGTACACGTTGGTCGGCCACGTCGACTGAGACGAAGCTATCCCCATCGTCGACCATACCGACAACCACACACAGCGCGCATATAATACTGTCATTCAGCAGGTAGATAAGGCAGTGTGTGGGGTGGCACCATACCGACCGAGTCAAACCACTGATGATTTTACCTATCAGGCAAACGGTCGACCATGGCAGCACTCAACGGGCGCGTCGACGCGAGCGCGCTACCGCTTGCAGTCGGGGATCTACTGGCGATCCTCGGGGTACTGACGATTGGAATGCTCCAACACGGGACGCTGATTCCCGGCCGGGCAGCCGGTGTCTACGCACCGTTCCTGATCGGCTGGGGCGTGGCAGCCCTGCTCATCGGGGCTTACTCCGCCGGCGCGGCCGAGTCAGCGAAGGCGGCCATCCCACTGGGCGTTCGAGCGTGGGTACTTGCGGCCCTCGCTGGCTTCGGACTCCGGGCAACAGCCGTTTTCCCCGGCGATCTCGCCATCGCCTTCGTCCTGATTACGCTCGTCCTCACGGGCGTCCTGCTCGGCGGCTTCCGCTGGCTGTTCTTCAAAATCACGGGCTAAGTCGACTCTCTTTTTCTCAGTCCCAAGCAACACATCAACAGAGCCAATACTCTTATCGGCCCGAGTAATCGTCCAAGCGTCGTATAGCGACGTTTGCCAGCACAGAAAGCGTAATAAAAACACTCACCAAAATCAAGGGGAACCATCCGGTGAGTAAGAAATAAATGGCTAGTGTCATAAACAGAACGTCTTTCTCGATTCCATTTACTGTTGACATACGATCACGTTCAGTAGAGTGTATATATGTCTTATTGTGTAACCGCCGTTTAGAGACGGCACTAAACCCAAGCTAGCGATTTCGTCTGAGGTAATTTCTCCGTCCCTGAGCCGCACAAATGGGCACAAAACGACGGCGCAAATGGATCAACACTCACTTTATCAACCAGATTGTAACTTGAATAGTTACATGAGGAAACATAATATCTACCAGGCGCTTACGCTCTGGTTCGTTATTTTGATTTTCATCCAAACGGGTTCGGACCCGTCGTCTGGACTGCTCATGAGAGGTGCCGGGATGGTTGCAATCGCCCTCGCATACGTAATTCCCGGCTTCGTAGTTGTCGACCTTCTATCTGCATACACCAACGAACGAGCCACAATGTGAGTTCGGAGATGGCCATACACTACCTCTCGAACTATCAATCGAACTGGAACCGATCGACACGCCGCCGCGCGTAGAGCGCTGAGACGAGGCTGAACGCTGCGGCCAGTATCACCGTCGCGGCCAATCCACCAAGCCCGACAGAGACTGGCGAAACCCCGGCTATCGAGGAGATCCACTGGCCAACAAGTCGACTGTGGCCGAGCAGTAGCGGCAGTGAAACGATCCCAATCACCAGCGAGTAGCCGATAAAAGCGAGCGTGCTCGGAATAATCGCTTTTCGGCTCCGAGAGACACTGACAGCCTCGTAGCGTGGGAGTGCCGCCCCGATGCCGGTTGCAATCGCCGCCGCGGCAGTCCCAACGAGGAGGGTGCCGAAGGTTAGCGAGAGCACAGAGATCGTCGACAGCGGGCTGAGGAACCCAATGAGGACGACCGCACCCGCAGTGACCGGGAGGCCGACCAGCGTGCCAGCGAGGATATGGCCGCCGACGATTGCTCGGCCGGACGACGACGCAAGCAGCGTCGACGGCAGTACCGCGCCCTCGTTGCCAACGATGTTGAGCGTGAACAGCACGCCGGTGATCCAGATGCCAGAGAACGCAACCAACAGCACAAAGCCAGTGCCGACAGTCCCGGTTTCAATCGTCTGGACAAGCGGTGTCATCAGCAGAAACAGCGGGTAGACCGCATACGACAGCGAGATCGGCGCGCGCCGGGCCCGCCGCCAGTCGACTGTCACGACGCCGACCATCGGCTGTGGCAACAGCCCCGAGAGCCGCGAGTCGCCGGTCGAACTGGATGTCGACTGCTCGATTTCCGGCCCGTCAGCATACCAGAACCACGGGACCAGTCGATTGATCACCGGCAGCCCGACGCCGAGGCCGACGATGCCGACCACCAGCGCGCTCCCACCCCGGAGCACCGAGGCCTCGATGCCAGCCGACACCAACGTGAGTTCGCCGAGCCAGCCGAGTGGCGTCGGCGTGAACAGGACGTAGAGCGGATCGAGCACGGCTCCAACCGAGCCAGTGAGAAAGACGCCCATGTAGACGATGAAGACGGTGACGCCTGCTGCAGTCCGGAACCGGCGCAGCAGTCGGGATCGGGCACCGCCGGTTTTGATCAGCAGTGCAACGCCGATCCCGGTCAGAAACCCGGTCGACACCAGAAGACCGACCGAGACGAATACGGTCGGTGCAGCGAGGACTGAGCCGACAGCCACCGCGAACAGCACCGCGGCCGCCGCCACCACGAGACTTGCGGGCACGCCGTAGATGATCGCTTCGGTAAGCAGCAGCCCAGCGATGAGCTGTTGGTGCGAGATGGTCGTCAACAACCCATCTCGGCGGTCGGGGTCGAGCACGGTCGCAAAGCCACGGAAGGCGGCCGCCGCCAGCCAGAGTGTGACACTGAGTTGGCGCAGCCGAAAAATCGGTGTCGAAACCTCGCCCGACACGAGGTAGGTGCCACCGAAGTAGGCACCCGCTGGAATCCCAACCGCCATCGGCAGGAAGAACAGCGAGACGACCGCGAGGCTGAGTAGCTGGGTCGGATTGGCTTTGATCGCCCGCCAGCGACGCCGGAGCTCAGTCCGACTGATCGCCCGCGTCCGGGACCACGTCACTGACATCGGTATCACCGACATCGCTACTGACCCGTCGACCCGTCGTCGACTGCTGATTCTGTGGCTATCTCACCGTTTTCTGCCTCCGGCGCGGTCGACTCACGACCTCGCGGATCGGGCCTGTGGGAATCAGTCGCCCGCGAGCCGGTCGTCACCGCGAGGAACACGTCTTCGAGCGTCGAGCCGTGGTCCTCGCTGTCGGCGTCGACCTGGGCGACGAGCTCTGCTGGCGGCCCCTCAGCGACGAGTTCACCATCGAACAACACCCCCACGGTGTCGGCGAGTTCCTCGACGACCGAGAGGATGTGTGTCGACAGAAAGACCGTTTGCCCATTATCGGTCAGCTCCCCGATCACGTCGAGGACGGTGCGGGCCGCCCGCGGATCGAGTCCGCTTGTCGGCTCGTCGAGGAAGACGACCGGCGGCTCGTGGAGGAGCGCTCCGATCAGGCCGATTTTCTGTCGCATCCCTTTCGAGTAGTCGTCGATCCGCTTGCCGGCGTCGTCGGTGAGGTCGAACCGGTCGAGCCAGTCGGCGATCCGGTCGTCGGCCTCGTCGGCCGGAATATCCCGCAGTCGGGCGACGTACTGAAGCTGTTCGTGGCCGGTGAGTTCATCGAACACCGGCGGCTCCTCGGGGAGATAGCCCAGATTGCTTCGCACGCCGTCGCGGTCGGTCACCGAGGCACCCATGATCTCGGCCTCCCCGTCGGTCGGCGCGGTGAGCGTCGTCAACATCCGCATCGTGGTTGTTTTGCCCGCGCCATTAGGGCCGAGAAAGCCGTAGACGGTCCCGGGTTCGACAGTGAGGTCGACGCCGTCGACGACGGTCGTCGTGCCGAACTGTTTGGTCAGTCCGGTGGCGTGAATCGCGGGCTCCGAACTGTCATCTACTGTCTGGTCAATCGATGAGGAGAGCGGATCGTTCAATTTATCGAACTGTTCGTTCGAATCGTATTTTAATTGTCTGGTTGATTCCCAATCCGACACTGGCCGTTCAGTTCGAGAGCGTCGACAGCGAGAGCCGTCTTTGCTCCGGTGCTGACTGTTCAGTACCGATGAGCGCCGCATCAGCGTCGACAGCAGTCGTCGGATCGTCGACCAAGACGGCAGTGGCTCCGGCAAGCAGCGCTGCGACGAGTCCGCCGCCAATCGTTTCGGGCCGTGATAGCGGTGTCCGGATCGCCAGCCGTGATTCGGTTGTCAGTTCGAGTTCGTCGACAACCTGCTCAGCCATCGCAAGCAGTCGCTGGTGGCTGTAGGCCTCGTCGCCAGCGAGGAGCACCGTCGACTCGGGGTCGACCTGCGTCGGCGGGAACGCGGGGTTCTCGCTCCAGACCTCCTGTTCCCAATGGGTCGTTGTGGTGGCCTCCGGCGAGCCACCGAACACCGCGAGTCGACCCTCGCTGGACTCGTAGGCGGACTCGTCGTCGACTGGCACCAGACGCACGCGAGCGTCGGCCTCAGGATCGAACGTCGCTGTCGCACCGAGTTGGGCTGCCCCTAAAAAGGCAAGCAGTGGTTCAGGACGAGGCGAGGGGTCGACCGCGAGCGTCGAGTCGGCACTCAGTCCCAAATAGCGAAGCACGTTGCCCGATTTATAGGCAGTCGTAATGAAATCCCGATAGCTCATCGCTCGGTCGACGGCCGGACACTCGACGGCGGGCTGGCTCCGCCGGTTATCACGAGCCAACAGGTCGCCGACTACTGCCGCATTCATACGTCGTATTGGCAACTCCCACTCAAAAACACCCCGCCTGTTGGGACGTATGCGAACGCGCCCCATACACACCACGCTTCCGGTGAAATGCGGCGGTAGCGCCGCTACAGGGACTAAATATCGTCATCTGAGAATTGAACAGTCGACCGGAAATAGATCGCCGACGGTGAGAGTGCCGACTATTTAAAACGAGTTCTTGATTTTCTCGAAGAAGCCTTCGGAAACGTCGACTTCCTCGCCACCGGCTTCGGCGAAGGCTTCCAGCGCCTCGCGCTGGTCTTTATTAAGCGAGTCGGGCGTGACGACTTGGACGGTCACGTAGAGATGACCGGAGCGTCGACCGCGGAGCCGTGGCATCCCCTCGCCGCGGAGGCGGAACTGCTCGCCGCTCTGGGTGCCGCCGGGAATATCCATCTTCTTCGTGCCGTCGAGGGTTGGGATCTCAACTTTGTCGCCGAAGACGGCCTGCGGGAACGAAATCGCGTGGTTGTAGTGGAGATCGTCACCGTCTCGCTCGAAGGTCGCGTGGTCTTTGATCTCGATATCGATCAGCAGGTCGCCGTTCGGCCCGCGGTTCTCGCCGGGTGCGCCCTCGCCGTTCATTCGGAGCGTCTGGCCCGAACGGATTCCCTCGGGCACTTCGACGGTGAGGGTGACCTCGTTTTCGTCGATCCCGTCGCCGCCACAGGTCGAACACTGTTTGTCTGCGGTCTCGCCCTCGCCGCCACAGCGTCGACAGGTCGACCGCTGCTGGACGCGGCCGAACGGCGTCTGCTGGACGCGGGTGACCTGTCCGGTCCCGTCACACTCGCGGCAGGTCGACACCTCGGCGTCGTCGGGGTGGCCCTTGCCGTCGCAGTCCGAACAGTTCTCGGGCCGCGTGACGGTGAACTCCTTTTCGGCCCCGTTGTAGGCCTCTTCGAGGGTGATCTCCATCGCGGTCCGGAGGTTGCGACCCTGTCGGGGCTGGTTTCCGCGTTGGCCGCCGCGGCTACCGCCAGCGCCGCCGAAGAACTGCTCGAAGATGTCTTCGACGCCGCCCATCCCGCCTGCGCCGCCGCCCATACCGCCCATTCCTCCCATGCCACCTGCGCCGCCACCGCGGCCCTCATCGAAGCCGCCGCGTTTCTCGGCCTGCTCGAAGCGGTCGTGGCCCATCTGGTCGTAGGCCTGCCGTTTTTCCTCGTCGGAGAGGACCTCTTTGGCCTTCTCGATCTTCTTGAACTTCTCCTCGGCGTTCGGTTCGTCGCTCACGTCGGGGTGGTGTTCGGCCGCCTTTTTCCGGTAGGCCTTCTTGATCTCGTCTTCGGACGCATCGCGTGACACGCCGAGTGCCTCGTAGAAGTCCTCGCTCATTAGTTAACCACTGTTATTAGCCCGGACTACTTGAAAAACGCGGCTCCCGCTTCGTGTGTGAGACATCCGCGTGAAAAACGAAAATCGGCGTGAGCGATCGAACGACTACTCGGCGAATTACTCGTCGACTTCGACAACGACGACGTCGTCGACGGTGAGGCCGTCTTCGGCCGCAACCGAGTCGCCGGAGACGAGATCGGTTGCGTCGACGGTTTTGTCGATGCCAACCGTCGTGGTCTCCTCGCCGAAGTTCAGCAGGACGACGTACTCGCCGTCGTCGCTTTTCCGACCGAAGGCGACGACCGAATCCTGATCGTCGGCCTCGTAGTTGATCTGCAGGAGCTCGCCGTTCTGACCGAGCGAGGGGTGGTTCTCCTTGAGTTTGATGAGGTTGTCGTAATGCGAGCGGATCTCGTCGCGGGCGTGATCCCATGCGAGATGGTCACGTTTGCCGCGCTGGCCGAGTTCTTGGCCGCCGTACAGCATCGGAATCCCCGGCAGCGTGAACAGCGCGCCGGCGGCGGCCTTGGTGGCTTCGTCGCCACACTCGACGAGGTAGCGCGTTTCGTCGTGGTTTTCGAGGTAGAGCATGAAGGCGGCGTGGTCCGGGAAGCCCGAGCGTTTCCGGCCCTCGACGGCGTCGAGAATCGCCTCGGCTGGCTGGTGGCCGTTGCCCACTTGGCGAAGGGTGAAGTAGAGCGTCGTATCGAAGTGGATGTCGAACATCCCCTCGTGGAAGTCCGCGATGTACGGAATCGTCTCGTCGAGCAGCAGGAACTCCGGATCTTTGGACTTGAGTCGCTCCCGCATCTCTTTCCAGAAGGATTCGGGGACGGCCCACGCCATGTCACACCGGAAGCCGTCAGCGACCTCGGCCCACGTGTCGACCGCCTGAAGGAGGTGCTGGCGAACTTCGAGGTTCGTGAAGTCGAAGTTGGCGATGAACTCCCAGTCGAAGTAGGTGCCTGGCTCGCCGCTGTCCTGCCATTCGTACCAGTCGTAGTACTCCGAGGCCGGATTCTGGTAGGCGTCTTGGAAGTATGGATGGTCGCGTGCAGAGTGGTTCATCACGAGGTCGAAGAGGATCGACATGCCGCGGTCGTGGGCCGCATCCACGAACGCCTCGTAATCCTCGCGGTCGCCGAGGTCGTCGGCAATCGACAGGAAGTCGGTGATGTTGTAGCCGTGGGGCGCGCCGTCGTGTTGGAGCACGGGCGTGAGCCAGAGGCAGTCGACGCCGAGTTCTTCGAGGTAGTCGAGGCGTTTTTCGAGCGCCTCGAAGGTCGTTTCGGCCTCGTCGTCGTCGGCCGCAAAGCCGCGAACGTAGATCTCATAGAGCGTGACCTCTTTGCCCCACTGCGGCGGCTCGTTGAGCCGGTGGACGGCGAAGTTGCCGGTCGCGGCCACGCCGCCGTCGGCTGCGGCCACACCGCCGTCGGTGGCGATCTGTTCGTCGCCCAGTCGGTCGACGCTGACGGCGTCGGCCACACTGTAGCTGTCGCCGACAGCGACCGCGTGAACGCGTGCCTCGTCGCCGATGGCATCGAGCGGGATGCGAAGTTCGCGGTCGCCGATGGTGACATCGCTTTCAGTAACGCCGTCGCGGTCGTCCAGCAGGAACTCCACGTCGAGTTCGCTGGCGTCCCGCTCGGAGTCGGGGTGTGTTTTGACTGTCGCGGTGATGACTGCCTCGTCGCCGACGATCTCGCCGTCGAGTCGGATCCGTGGTCGACCCTCGCCGTCGCCGCTGGACTGGCCGAGTGCGGCCGAGCCGGAGCCTGAGCCGCTGACGCCACCGCTCTCGAACGGTCGCGCCGAGCCGCTCTGGCCACTCATCCCGCTGTAGCCGCTCATCCCGCTTCGGCCTGCGCCGGAGCCTTCGCCGGTCGGTCGACGGTCGCTCGGGAAGACGCGGATCGTCAGATCGAACCGATCAGAGGGGGTGCGGAGCGTTGCGGTGTAGCGACCGGGCACGTCGGGAACGAACTGCTCGACGGCCTCGTCGCCAACGCTGGCCTCGCTGGCAAGCGGGGCTTCGCTGATCGTCCATTCGTACTCGGCCTCAGGGTCAGGATCCCGAGGGGCGAGCTGTAGGCTATCGCCGACTGCAATGAACTGCGGAGGTCCTGGATGGTCCATATCGGTACTAAAAACACTCTCTCACTTTGGTCTTATGTATTTGGAAACTACTAATAATCGAGATGTTGGATGATTTATTTATATTTTTCATAACTATCTTCTGTTGTTTTAATACTCAAACGGGCGTTCTCAACCGGCGTGTTTATCACAGTTATTCACACTATACGGCGGGAGTGAGCCGCCAATACTTAGTTGTGGACCCCCAATCAGAGGGTACATGCGACTTCGAACAGCGTTGAACGAGTACAAACGCAACGGTGGTCGACGCTTTCCCGAGGAGTGTCGGACCACCGATGGCGCGTTTTCGGCTCACGGAGATCGGCTCGTGTACGTCGATCCCGAAGGCAGTCTCCGCGACTATTCGTCTGCGCTCTCTGGACTCTACGGCATCGATAGATCACGACTGGGCATCGAAACCGCCGACGGCACCCAGTGGTTCGATGAGTTTTCGACGGTCAGACAGCACTACTACCGGGAGACCAATGTGGTCGAAACCGAGTACGACGCGCGTGGATTCACGGTCCACCAGTACGACCTCACGCTGGGCCGGGCACATCTCACCCACGTCGAACTCCGCGGGGCGATCCCGCCGGAGGCCGAACTGACGGCGTTTCTGACGTTCGCCCCCGAGGGCCGGGAGACACAGGTCGGTCGACTCATCCACGAGGATGTCGGCCCCGACGATACCAAGACCGTCGAAGTGTTCCACCGCGCCGAACACGATTACGTCACCGCATCGAACGGTATTACTGATGTCCGAGGACAGATCCCCGAGCGGTTCGAGGAAGTCATCTCGGAGGAAGCCCTCGACTTCCCGCGGGATGCGGTTATCGACCGCTACGAAGACACCCACCTCAGCGGTGATGTCGTCGTCAACGCGCCGCTCAAACGCAGTGGACGAGCCGCCCGAACGACGCTCGTCACCCAGCTGTCGGACCACGACAGTCTCGGTCGGGAGTCCGCACTCGACGACATCCGCCGCTGTGCGGAGGCCCACCAGACTGCCGACGACATCCGCGCCGCGGGCCGCGAGCGCGCGACCGTCTCGGTACCGGATTCAGCACCGAACGGCACGGTCGTTCGGTCGGACCTGCGGGCACTGTCGCTTTTGACCGCGCCGACTGGCGCTCACATCGCCGCCCCGGAGTTCGACCCGTTCTACAGTCACTCCGGCGGCTACGGCTACACCTGGTTCCGCGACGAGGCCGAAACCGGTCGACAGCTCCTTGAGGCCGACAGTCTGCTGGATCTGGACCTCCAGCGGGATATCGAGGCCACCGCGCAGTTCTTCTGTGACACCCAACGCACCGACGGCTCGTGGTCACACCGCGCGTGGGCCATCGACGGCTCGCTTGCCCCCGGCTGGGCACACAGTCGCGTCGAGGGGGCGGGCAACGACGAGTATCAGGCCGACCAGACCGCCAGCGCGGTTGCCTTCCTTGCGACCCTTTTGACCGAGCGCGAGGAGACTCTCTCCGAAGAGCTGCGGAGTTCGGTTCGTGAGACGATTCACGACGGCCTTGCGGTCCTCGACGAAACGCTCGAAGACGACGGGCTTCCAAGCGCCTGCCAGAACCTCTGGGAGAATATGGACGGTCGCTTTACCCACACCGCGGCGACCTATCTGTTGGCCTACGCGACGGTGGCCAACGCGCCAGTCGACCACCACACTGCCGAGCACGCCCACGAGCAGGCCGCCACAGTCGTCGACAGTCTCGATCTGCTGTGGAGCGAGAACCGCGAAATCTATGGGCTCCGGCTCAACAAAAGCGGGAAGATTGACAACCGTATCGACTCGGGGACGTTCGCCATCGTCGACGCACTCGTCGCCTACAATCGAGTTACAGAACTGGATGAGGCGACCGTCGACCGGCTGACCAATCACATTCGACACGTCTTCGATGGGCTCTACCGTGACCCAGATGACACCGATGTCGCGGGACTGGCCCGCTTCGAGGGCGACACGTGGCGCTCTGAGGGCCAAGCCGGCGAGAAGATCTGGAGCGTTGCGACCGCATGGGGGGCAAACGCGGCCGCGGACCTCGGCGTTCTCTTGGAGGAGTACGACCGCGAGGACGATGCCGAGGAGTATTTCGACATTGCCGAAACCCTCTACACGCTCCTGTTGCCTGATGGGCCGCTGACGACCGATGCGGGCTATCTCACCGAGCAGGTGTTCGACGACGGCACGCTCGACGGGGCCTCGCCGCTGGGCTGGTCCCACGCGCTGCGACTCCGGGCGACTGCCGCCCTCAGAGAGCAAAATGCACTCCCTGTGTCGACGCCTGCACCATCGGGTCCCGAAAGTCGACCGCGCTGGACCACCGGCGAAAAGTACGGCGTCGGCACGGTTGCGGACCACGGTTCCGACGAGGCCTCGAAGGTCTGGTACACGCTGACCGAGGGTGCGCTGACCGAGGTGCGGTTCCCACGCGTCGACCTTATGAACCTCCGAACGGTCGACTTCCTCGTCACCGACACCGGAGAGAAGTCGACCTACACCGCCCGAACGCACAACGAAACGCGGGTCGACGACGATACCGAGACCATCGAGCGGCGCGTCGAGCCGACCGACGACGACGCGCTGCTGTTCCGTCACGTCGTCACCGAGCGGGGTGACGGTCGGGGTCACAAGTGGGAGCTGTCGGTGGAGTACTCCATCGATCCAAACCACGACGCCATTCTGGCGAGCGTCGACTTCGAAGCCGACGACGACAACGAGTACGAGGTGTACGCGATTGCTGACGTCGCACTCACAAACACCGGCAACCGGGACCGTGGCTATCGGCTCGGCGAGACCGGCAACTACCATCTGGCCGCCCGCGATGCCGAGGCCTACGACACCGGCTCCGAGCCGATTTTGACCGACGAGAACGGCGATGTCTACAGCGTTGCGGCAGCGATGACGACATCCAGCCGCTTCGATTGGGCAACCGTCGGCTCCGCGGGCTCCGATCACCTCTCAGAGCTATTTTCATCCGGCAAGCGACCGGTGCCAAACGACCGACTCGACGACGACAACATCGTGCTCGTCGGTCGGATCGGGACTGGAAACGTCGACGAGACGGTCGCTATCGGCTTCGGCGAGAACGCCGACACCGCCGCCGCTCTCGGTGAGGCCGAGGGTGCGCTGGCTCGCGGCTACGAAAACGTTCGGTCGGCCTACGCAGACACGTGGGAGTCATTCCTCGCGGACAAACCGTTCCCCGAATCAGTGAGTGGGAGCGACGAGATGTTGGCCCAGTACAAGAGCTGTCTGATGGCCCTGCGTGCCGTCGAGGACAAGACGTACATGGGCGCGGGCATCGCCAGTCCCTCGGTGCCATGGGGCGAAGCTGTGACCGCTGACGAACCGAAAGGCTACGGCTACAACTTCGTCTGGTCGCGGGATCTGTATCAGGTCTTTACGGTCTTCGAGGCCGTCGGCGACCTCAAGACGGCGACCGACGCCCTGCAGTACATCTTCGAGTACCAGCAGGACGACGAGGGGTTCATCCCACAGAACACCTACGTCAACGGGCTGACCCGGTGGGGTGGCAAGCAGATCGACAACATCTCGTTCCCACTGATTATGGCCTATCAGCTGGGCGAAAACAGCGTCGACTTCGCCGACGTCGAGTACGACTACATCAACGTCAAACGGTCGGCCGACTACGTCGCCCGCAACGGGCCGGCAACCGCCCAAGAGCGATGGGAGGAGGAGGCCGGCTACTCGCCGTCTTCGATTGCCGCGGAAATCGCCGGGCTCGTCTGTGCGGCGGATCTCGCCATCGATCAGGACCAGCCGGGCGACGCCCTGCCGTGGCTTGCGCTGGCGGATGAGTGGACCGAGCGCGTCGAGGAGTGGACGGCGACCGAGACCGGCACCGAACTCCACACCCACACGCCGTACTACACGCGCGTGACGCGAGACGGGAATCCCGAGGCGGGCCATCTCCGGACGCTCGCCAACGCGGGGCCGACCCTCGACGAGCGGGAGATCATCGACGGCGGCTTCCTCGAACTCACGCGGTTGGGGATCAAGCCGTACGACGACGAGATCATCAACAACTCCCTCACGGAGGTCGACGAGACGATCCGCGTCGACACGCCACAGGGACCAGCCTTCTACCGCTACAACGGCGATGGCTACGGCGAGCGTAGCGAGGAGGCCGAGGGTGCGCCGTGGTCGGTTGCTACGAAAGGCAAGGGTCGACTGTGGCCCATCTTCACCGGCGAGCGCGCGGAGTACGAACTGCTCGCAGGGACCGACGAGGGACCACTCGAACCGCAGTCGATGCTGGAGACGATGGCCGGCTTCGCCAACAGCGGCCGGATGATCGCCGAGCAGGTGTGGGACCGCCACATCGAAAACGACTACAACTGGAACATCGGCGAAGGGACCGGCGCTGCAACCCCACTGGCCTGGAGTATGGCCCAGTTCATCCGGCTGGCTCACGGTATCGACGCCGGGGAGCCAATCGAGATGCCGTCGGCGGTCAGCGAGCGGTATCTCTCCGGCCAGCAGGGCGAGTCGCCCACGCTTCGCGTCGAGACGCGGATCGTCGACGACAAACTGCAAGTCACCGGCGAGACCGACGCGGAACTCGTCGCCGTGAAGGTGACAGCCGACACCGTCATCGCCGACGTCGAAGACGGCGAGTTCGAACTCACGATCCCGATCAGTCACGGTGAGGTGCCGGTGACGGTGGCCGCCGCCAGCGACACCGATCTGCGGACGGCTGGCACTGCGGTCGAACGGTTCACAATCTAGACGTGTCGTACTAGCGTCGCACCCCTTTTTTTGATGCCCCTCGTAGGACAGCTATGGCGACTTATAGACGCCGCACGAGGGTTCGGGCACCGCTCGATGAGGTCTGGGCCTTCCACTCGTCGACCGACGGGTTGGAGGCGCTCACCCCCGACTGGATGGGACTCACCGTCTCGTCGGTTCGCGGCCCTGATGGGATCGCCGATCCCGACGAACTCGTCGAAGGCAGCGAAATCTCGATGCGATCCAAACCGTTCGGGGTGTTCCCCGAGAGTCGATGGATCTCCAAGATTACCGACCGCCGCGAGGGAGAGGGATACCGGATGTTCCGCGACAGCATGCTCGGCGGCCCGTTCGACCTCTGGATTCACACCCACGAGATGTACGGCGACGGCCACGAGACCGTGCTGATCGACACCGTCGAGTACGAACTCCCCAGTCCCCTCGGCGGCCGGGTCGACCCCGCTGCTATCGTCGGCTTCGAGCCGATGTTCCGCTACCGACACCGAAAGACCAAGGAGATACTGGAAGACGACACGTCGACTGCGGAATCCAAAACACGGACGCCCGACGCCTGAGCGTCGACACCGGCGAGCGATGCGGTGGGCTACCGATTTTTGTCACCGGCGACCGAACCTCGTGTATGGATCTCGATGTCGTCGACCTCGACCACGTCGCCGTTCGCGTCTCGGACCTCGATGCCGCCCTCGATTTCTATCACGACCTGCTGGGGATGGAGGTTCGGGACCGCCAGCGGTACGAGCAGGGCGAGGTCCCCTACGTCGCGGTCGTTGCAGGGGGTCGACACATTCACCTCGTGCCAACCGACGAGCCGATAGATGTCTCAAGCGACCATCTCTGTCTGTTGGTTCGCTCGGAAACGATGGAAACCGAAGCCGAAATCGAAGCCCTGATCGACGACCTCCGCGAGGCAGGCGTCACTGTCGAGGACGGCGAACCATACAGACGGTACGGGGCCTACGGCCGCGACTGGGCGGTCTACGTCCGTGATCCCGACGGTCGACGGGTTGAACTCAAACTCCACTGAGGCCATTAGCGGCCGAGGTCGATGTCGAACCGTGCGCCGCCCTCGTTGCTTTCGCCGGCGCTGATCTCCCAGTCGTGGCCCTCGATGATCGACCGAACGATAGCGAGACCAAGTCCGGTACCGTCGCCCCCTGTGTGGCCGTACTCGAAAACGACCGACTGTTTGTCCTCAGGGATACCCGGCCCGTCGTCGGCGACGTGGATTGTTCCACCGTTTGCCTCGACGCGCATGTCGACGTCCTCGCCAGCGTGGACGATGGCGTTTTTAAAGAGGTTCTCGAAGGCTTCCTGAAGCCGCGAGTCGTCGGCCATCACGGGGTCGAACTCATCGAAGCCATCGAGTTCGACGGTGGCGTCGTGGGTTTCGACGTTCTCCCATGCCTCCTCGACGATGGGTTTCAGATCGACTTCCTCGGTGTCGCCGACCGCTCGGCCCTCGCGGGCGAGCGTCAACAGATCGTTCAGCATTTCCTCCATTCGGCCGGCGGCGTCGACCGCGGGGTCGAGTCGGTCGAGGTTGCCGGTCTCCATGGCGAGTTCCAGATACCCCGAGATGACGTTGAGCGGGTTCTGGAGGTCGTGGCTAATCACCGAGGCGAACTGTTCGAGCTGTTCGTTCTGCCGTTTGAGTTCCTGTCGCTGGCGGCGTCGACGCTCCATGTGGCCGACGAGTTCGCCGACCGCCTGCAGCCGCTGGCGGGCCTCTTCGGTCCACTCCTGAGGGTAGTCGACGGTGATGACAATCGCCCCCGAGAGCTGCCATTCGATGACGACCGGCAACGCGAGCAGGGTCCCGGTCTCGGCGTCGGCAGTCAGATCATCAGTGATCTCGGCCGATGCAACAGTAGTTGTCCCGCCCTCACTGTTCGCTGTTGCTGCTGTCGCGTCGGACCCACTGGCCGACAGCTCGCTGTCGACTGCTGTGACGTCGACACAGGCTGGCTCGAACTTCTGAAGCTGTGAGCGAAACCCCGGGAACTGCTCGGCGGGCACTTCCTCGGTCCCGATACCGAACAGCCTGCGATGGGGTTCAGTCTCGACGAGCTCCTCGTCGCTCCAGCCGTGTGTGAGTTCGAGCGTCTCCCCGTCGTCGACCTCGTAGATCAGACACTGGTTGGCATCGATTTCCTCGGCCAGCGACTTGAGTGCCCACTCGGTTTTCATGTCGACCTCGTCGGCCGCCGCCCCCATCAGCGACCGCGAGACGTCGAGTGTGATCCCGTTGAGATCGGCCGAACTGGTCTCCAAGGCGTCGAGACAGTTCCGAAGCCCGACGAGCCCGTCAGTGATGTCGGCTCCGTCCTCGGCATCGCTGGTCCCTGATTCGACGGTTGTCTCCGGCGACTGCTGTTTATAAATAACGTCAGTGACACCTGCTCGAAACGCCCCCCGCAGGAGGTCGACGCCCTCATCGCTCGCAAACAGCACGAACGGCATGGCCTCGTCGACGGTCGCAAAAAAGTCGAGCCAGTCGGTCTCCGACAACGTGTCGGCCGCAACGAGACAGTCGAACGAGCCGTCCATCGCCGCCGTCGCCGCTTCGGCCGACTCCACCGTCGTCACCGCCCACTCCGGCTCGAACGCCGACGTCACCTTCCGCCGGTAGACCGCATCCGGGTCGACATAAAGTAGATGAGACCCCCCCTCTCGTCGAGTCATGTGTACCAACTCACAAAGCTGCTGTATAAACCTTCCCGTCTAGTTATCAGTGCTGATCATATTCTCACCCGCTAGACCCCATAAATCCATCCAATTGACAGCGTTGTAACAACTGCCAACAGCAGTTGGAGCGGCGCACCGACCCGGAAGAAATCGGAGAACCTGTAGCCGCCGGGACCGTACACCATCAGGTTCGTCTGGTAACCGACCGGCGTAATAAAGGCCGTCGACGCTGCGAAGGTGACTGCTAACACGAATGCGAAGGCGTTGGCTCCGATGGTGGTGGCGACATCGAACGCAACTGGGATCATCAACACGACGCTGGCGTTGTTGCTGACGAGGTTCGTCAGCAGCGAGGTGAGCAGATAGAAGACGCCAAGAATCAAAAGCGGCGCAAAGTCGGTGCTTCCGGCGACGACAAGCGCAGCCAGCCACTCGGCGGCACCAGTCTGTTCCATCGCAATCCCGAGCGGAATAACCCCCGCAAGCAGGAAAATGACGTTCCAGTCGACGGCGTCGTAAATCTCGGTGGGCTTCAAGCAGCCGGTCAAGACCATCGCCACGACGCCGGCGAGCGCTGAGACGACAATTGGGAGCAGACCCGCCCCGGCGACAGCAACGACAGCGGCGACGATCCCCAGCGCGAGTGGGGTTTTCGAGCGGCGGTAGGTCGGCTCGGACTCTTGAGCGACGACGAACGCACGGTTTTCGACCAGCCGCTGGATCGCCTCGTCTGTCGCCTCCAAGAGGAGCGTATCGCCGCCGCGGAGCGGGGTGTGGTCCATCCGCTGGCGGATCACCGCGCTGCCGCGGCGGATCGCCAACACGGTCGCGTCGTACCGCCCTCTGAAGTTCAGCGAGGCCAGCGTCTCGCCGATCAGGTTCGTTCCCGGCAACACCACGACCTCGATCAGCGTCCCGGCGTCGGTCTCGAAATCCGCGTCGTGGTGGGTCGTCTGTGGGAGCAGGTCGACGCCCTCGGTGTCGATCAACTCCATGAGTGTCTCGCGGTCGGTGCGAACGAGCAGAATATCGCCCTCGTTGAGTTCCTTCCGGGCCAGCGGTTCGCCGAACGTCTTGCCATCCCGAACGAGGTGGACGATATCGATGTCGACATCCAACGTCCGGAGGCTTTCGCGGACCGTGCGGTCGATCAGTGGCGACTCCTCGCGGACGACCACCTCGGTCAGGTACTCCGCCATCTCGAACTCCTCGGTGAGGTTGAGTTGGGGCTTGATGCGTTCGGGGGTGAGATACCGACCCACCGTGAGCAGATAGACGGTTCCGACCGCGAGGACGATCAGTCCAACCGTGGTGAACTCAAACATCGAAAACGGCTGGGAGGCCGCGCCGCCAACGCGGTCCCAGACATCGGAGGCCAGAATATTGGTCGACGTGCCGATCAGCGTCAGCGTCCCGCCCATCATCGAGGCAAACGAGATCGGCATCAGCAGCGTCGACGGCGAGCTGTTGGTCCGTTTGGCGATGCGGATCGCCATCGGGATCATCACCGCGACGACCGGCGTATTGTTTATAAATCCAGCCGAACCGCCGGAGATGCCGACGACTGCCCCCAGCTGTTTGAGGGGACTGTCTTTGGTCCAGTCGACGACCAGATCGCCAAGCTGTTCGACGACGCCGGTTCTGCGAATGCCCTCGCTGAGGATAAACATCGCCAACACGGTGATGGTGGCCGAACTCGCAAAGCCCGACAGTCCCTCGACAGGCGTAATCGTCGTCCACGGCTCTAAGACGATCAGGACGACGATCAGCGCGATAGCCGTGATGTCAATTGGGACCGGCTCAGTGACAAACAGGAGGAGTGCCAGCAAAATCACCGCAAACACGACCACCATACCGGTCGTTACTGGCGGGATTTGGAGGAGAGAGACGGTCGACACCACACCAGAGACACTCACAGTTCCCTATAGAAGACGTCCGAACGGAAGGATGATTCTCCCCGGCGGGTTCTCGATCATCTCCTCGGGTGCGAGAACGAGCATCCCGACGACCCCCGCGACGGCGACGGCGACGAGAATCAGTAACAGGAGGCTGATTTTGTTCATCGCGCTTGTCCCGTCGAGAACCGACCTAGAGCCATCGGTGAGCAGTTCATTGGGCACATATTTGTCTACGATACTGATAAATCCTTTTGAACCAGTCAGTCCAGTTCATGCGACGTCGAATTCGTTAGGCGATATCCCGACTCGTGTCGATGGAGACGCCGGTCGACAGTTTGAGCTTGATCGTCTCGTCGAGCGCGCGGCCACCGCGGAACTTGGGCACTGAGAGCCGGTTGACGATTTCTGTCCCCTGAATCTCCGTATTGAGGTGGAAAACGACATCGGCCATATGCTCGGTCACATCCCGAAGCTCCGGCACTGACCGACCGTCCATCGCATGCAGAATCGCGATGCTCTCGGTGTTCCGCATCTGGGTCTGGAGCTGGTTGAGAAAGTAGCGGTAGCGGCTGGCTTCTTGGCGCTCCAAGGGATCAAGCGTGTCGATAATCAGCGTCGACTCCGTGGGCAGGGTGCCCAGTAGCTTGTTGCCCTGATCGAGCGGAGCCTCGACGCCGATATCCCGGATCGTTGGCTCGCCGACCTTCGTATACCGGCTGGTCCGGTCCAGCGCGTCTTGGACGGCCTGATCCGACCGAATCGTGGTGAGATACAGTGCCATCCGAACCGCAGTTACCTCGTACAACAACAGCTCCGACTGGCTGGCTGGGTCCGCAGAAAACAGCACGATACTCCCGGTTGGAATCCCCCCGTCGAGCTGCCGGTCGAGCACGTCGATACCCGTCGAGAGGCGTCTGCTCATCACGGAGTGGTTGGCTCGGGCGTAAGTAAGTCTACCCCTCAAATTATCGCTTGGAATAATACTGGCGTCGACCGCGTTTCCGCCCGCTGGTGACCGTCACCGGGCAGTTGAACCGATCTGCGAGCCGTCGCTTTACTGTTGATCCACGCTGCCCACCACGGACGATCAGGCCGTCGACCGACTGGCCACCGGCGAGTCGCTCGCGGAACCGGTCGGCGGCGTGGAGTGAAACACCACAGGGGACGACCGCCAACCGGAGCCGGGTGGCGTGGATCGGGTCGACCGCCGTCGACCCACAGCGCGTCGCGCGTTCGACAACCAACTGACAGTCCGAGGTCGATGCCGAACCGAGCTCCGCACGAAGCTGTGCTGTCTCCACACCGGGTGTTGTCACAACGAGATCCATACAGCCGATGCTGTCGGTTTGGTATCTAAACCTACGCGTCGACGGCGACCAGCGATCCGTCGAGAGCGATCAGTCCTGACAGCAGCCGCCAGCCTCGCCGCCGAAGTCGACGGCGGGCTCCTCGGAAATGGCCATGTTGACCGACTCCAGTTTGTCTTGGAGCTCCTCTTGGGCGTCGAGATATTCAGCCATCACCGGCAGGTTGTGGAGTTCCCGCTGGGCCGCCTGGACGTCGCGCATCGACTCACGGTCGGCACGGCCGGCCTCTCGGTCGACCATGAACTCGTGGCGGAGCTCTTCGAACTCCCGGATCATCTCTTGGGCTTCGGCATCGTTTTCGACGGCCTCGTTGGCCTCGACGAACGCCTTGTGTTCGGGGCTCTCGGCGATCTTCTCGCCCAGTTCGCGACCGAGATCTTCGAGTGTTGCGGCTTCGATGCTCATACCTCGTATTGGAAACCGAACGGTATAGATTTGCCGGAAGCGGTGGTGGGCCACCCGCCAGACAGCCGGTCGACCCGCCACAGTTAGTCGACTACCTAGTGCTGTCGACCCACAGCTGATCGATGGTGTAAGTGAGACAGAGTCCGCTTAAAAATATCCCAGCCGAGAGACCGTCTCTGGGTCGTTCGAGCGAGAGACCGACAAGCAGGCTGGCCGAGAACGTGACACTCATCCAAATAATCGTCAGGACGAGCCACGAACTGACTGTATCCGGAGCGATCAGTAACCGGCGAATCATGTCCACCGCCACTCCCAAAGAACATTCCCCATATCGCTCTATCTGAACGGAGCACTCAAAAGTATAGTTCGGCTACAGCGGACTAAGCACAGCTTACACTCCTGATCCCGGCCGTCTACAGCTGGTTTTCGACGAACGCAACCAGATCTTCAAGCTCGGGGGGACTCACGCCATGGGGAGCGTCGTACACGTTGTATGTGACCGTTGCACCCAGCTCTTTGAACCGCTCGGCGGCGGCCTCCGAACGCGCTGCCGGAATGATCTCGTCGGCGTTCCCGGCGGCGATGAAGACCGGTTTGTCGACGATTCCCTCGGGTTCGATCTCGTGGTGGGAGGCAGGCAGATAGCCGTGGAGCCCGACAACCCACTGATACTCACTGGGAGCTTCGAGCAGCAGCGACATACTGGTAATCGCCCCCTGACTGAAGCCAAGCAGTCCCAGCCGGTCGCTATCGAGGTCGTAGGCGTCGACTGCGGCCTTGACGCTTTCGTCGACGAGCCCCAGACTCCGGTCGAAATCGGCCGCGTCGGGCTGGCTCTGGTGGAGCCCACCCGCCGACAGATCGAGATCGTACCACGTGTAGCCACCCTGCAGTCGGTCAGGTGCGCGGAAGCTCACGATGTGGAGTTCGTCGGGCAACTCCTTGGCAATCGGAAGCAGATCCTGCTCGTTGGCCCCTCTTCCGTGGAGCACGAACACCGCGGGTGCCGCCCCATCGCTCGGCGTTTCAGGCTCGATATGAACGTGTTCGAGTGGCATCTCGGACATGACTAAGTTATTGGGACCGACCGTCTTAAACTGAAAGTAACATCGGTGTCACCGGTCGCGGGCAGCAGCGAAATCGACGTTTGTAGAAATTAGCGGCTGATTACCGACCGCTGTCAGCGCTAATCTATCTTTACCATCAGCTATCTATCTCTACTGCTGTTTGCTTACCAACTACTGCTGATTGGGACCGTGATTGTCAGCTGCTATCGATGCTATCCAACGCTGATGTCGCGCTAACGAAGGTCGACTACGGGCGGTGATCGCTACAGGTTGTCCGCGAGTCGTCGCGCGATTCGCTGGGCCCCTTGGGCGGCGGCTAGATCCGGTCTGTCGGCCGCAACGACGGTGATATCGCGGTCGAGTTCCTCGGAGAGTCGCTCCTCGAAGACGTCTTCAATTCCCGGGATACAGGCCATCCCACCAGTGAGTGCAATCGGCTTCCCGAGTGCAATCTGGTAGGGTTTCATGTGGGTGTTGGCCAGCTCCGAGAGGAAGTTGTTGGCGATTTCGTCGACCGCCTCGTCGACGTACTCGTTGAGCGCGTCCATCACGCTGCGTTCGATGGTGAACTCGTGGGAGCCGCCGCCGGGCTGCTGGATGACGTCGGTGAACGGTTCGAAGTCGACGAAGTCGCCGTGCTGTTCTTTGTACTCGCGGGCGGTCGTCAGATCGATGTTGACCCGGCCTTGGGTCTCTTCTTCGACCGCGTTGGCGATTCGGCGGTCGACCTCGCTGCCGGTCACCGCGCCCGTTGAAAACGGTTCGAGCTGTTCGGCGTGGCGGTAGGCACAGGCTTCGAGGTTGGTCGACCCCATGTTGACCGCGATGAATACCTCGTCGATAGCCTCAAGCTCGTCGCCCATCGCCGGCACCGAGCCACAGAGCGATTCGGGGAAGCTCCGGACGAGCCGCTTGCCGATGGGGCTGCCTTCGATGACCTCGGTGAGGTTTTCGAGTCCCTCGTCGTTGTCGATGGTCGGGATCGCATACACCACAACGCTGTCTTCAGGGATTTCTTGGGCCCGGACGAGTTCGTTGAAGAACTTGCCCGCGAGGGCTGCTCGGTCGTCGTCTTCGGGGAGTCCCGACCGGAGCATGAACTCCACGGTGTCGGGGAACTCTTGGGCGGCCTGCTCGCCATACAGTACCTTCTCCTCACCGGTAATGGCGTCCTCGTAGGTCGCCAGACAGGTGAGTGTCCGGACGGTTTCGATCTCGCCGTCCTTCGGGTACTGGAGTACTGTTCGTGTGCTGCCGAGTTTGACGCCGACAGGGGTTATTTCGCTTGCGTCGCTCGTACCGTCAAATGCGCCGTCGTCTGTATCGTCTGCCATGGTTAGTGATGTGGGTCACGCAAGTGACGCCAGCGTGGCGATATACAGCAGGCTGAGACGATGATCCCCCGCGGTCAGCGACCGGTCGTGGGTCGGCTCTGGAAACCGGTCGACAGAGCCACGGAGATCGGCTTCGACTGCCGGGGTGATCCACTGGAGCCGTCGGTAGTAGCCGAGTGCCTGTTCAGTCCGGTCGTGTCCGCCGACGTGGACGAGAAAGTCGAGCCACTCCTCGCGGACTCCCCTGCCGAGTTCCGACTCGGGGAGGGCCGTCAGAAACGGCCGCGAGAGCTGATCGAGCTGTTGGCGTTCGGACTGGAGTGCGAGTAGCTGCCGAAACTGCTCGTCGCGGACCGACTCGTCGGGCTTCATCGCCTGAGATGTCGCTTGTGAGCCGTCCTCGACCGGCTCCGCGCCAGCCAGCTCCCGCAGTTCGTCGGCATCGTACTCCCGTGGGTTTACTGTCATCGTCTGTGGGCCGTGCTATCGCCGGATGGTCGTCCGTGTCGTGCCCTGAACAACAGTATCTCACGGAAGAATATCAGCATTCTGGTGGATGTGTCGACCGAATCTGTCAGCTGTGGCAGACCAATAGTGTTGTCGTAACGCCTAAGAGTGAAACGGCCGTTTTATTACGTAATGAAACAATCGATTCGCTCTCTTTGGTGGTGGTCCCATGGGTGTTGAGATCAAGGAGTCGGGAGTCACCGACCAAGAGGTCGCTGATATGGAGCAGTTCGTCTACGACTATCTCTCTGCGAGCGTCCAGACCGAAGACGACGGCGGCCGGATGCGATGGTATCCGTGGCACAGCGCCGACTACCGGTTCAACCACATCAAAAACGTCGTCGACCTCGCCAGAAAAATCGGTAAAAAGGAGGGTGCAGACCTCGATGTCATCACGGTTGCGGCGCTGTTCCACGACATCTCGAAACTCGAAGCCCCCCAAGACGTCCACGCCGAGGAGGGTGCAAGCGTCGCCCGCGAGTATCTCTCCAGTCGGTGTGAGTTCCCCCAGTCGTTCATCGAGGAGGTCTGTACAGCCATCGAGGCCCACTCCCACCAAGGATCGTTAGCCGAACTCCCGCTGGAAACCCAGTGTCTGATCGAAGCCGATATCCTCGACAAAATCGGGGCCAACGGCACCGCGCTGATGCTCCTCCGAATGGGCTATGAATCCCGAACGCACATGGATTCCGCCCGGATGGTCGACCGGGTCTTCCAGCGCGGCAAAGACCACGTCGACCGACTGGAGTCCGACACCGCCGATTCGATTGCCCACCAGCGGCTCAAACGCGTCAAATGGTTCCGCGAGTGGCTCGAAGAGGAAGTAAGCGAGATGGACCGGGACTGTGAGTTCTAACCCCGCAGGTAGGCCCCGACTACTGTCGGTAGTCACTGTTTAGGCCAGCCAGCACCTCGCGTCGAACACGGATGCAGCATCTCACAGTACATCTCGCGTTCGTCGCCATTCTGGTTGGCACACAGGCGTTTTTCACCGCGCTGTCGGTGCTCAACGTCCGCCATGCCGACCGGCTGGTCGACCGTAAAACCGCGTGGCTCGACGATGTGTTGGGTGTCGACGATCCGACCGAACTCAGCGACTACCACCGACTCACCACCGCGTTTTCCGAACTCCAGTCGTGGGTTGGTCTCGGTGTCCTCCTTGTCGTTCTGTATGCCGGAGGTCTCGAATGGGCGGTGGGACTCCTCGCATCGACTGGGCTGTCGACCGTCAGTCAGGGTATCCTCTTTTTTGCTGGGCTCGTTGTCGCCGCGCAGCTCTTCTCGCTCCTCTTTAGCATTGTGTCGACGTTCGGGATCGAGGAGATATTCGACTTCAATCAGCAGACACCGTCGCTTTTCGTCCGGGATACGCTGCTCACACTCGTGATTTCGCTCGGTTTCACAGCAGTTCTCGGCGGGGCAGTCCTCGCAGCTGTCAACGCGCTGCCGACGCTGTGGCCCGTCGCTGCGTGGCTGCTGTTCGTCGCCTTCTCACTTGTCATGCAGATTCTCTACCCGCGTGTGATCGCGCCGCTGTTCAACGAGTTCGAGCCCGTCGACTCCGGCGAGCTTCGGGAGGTCGTCGAGGACGTCTTTGAGCGGGCCGGGTTCTCCACGAGCGATATCTACACGATGGACGCCAGTCGACGCTCCTCGCAACTCAACGCCTACTTCATCGGCTTCGGCCGCACCAAGCGGGTTGTACTGTTCGATACGCTGGTCGACTCGATGGCGATTCCCGAACTCCAAGGAGTACTGGCCCACGAACTCGCCCACTGGAAGGAAGCCCACATCTGGAAACAGTTCGCCAGTAGCGCCGTCCGCATGGGAATCGTCTTCGGGCTGCTCGGCGTGCTCGTCGACTTCGGCCCCTTATATACCGCGTTCGGAATTCCCGAAACGGCGACCTACGCGGGCCTCCTGCTTGCGGTGCTGATCGTCGGCCCGATCCTCCAGTTCACTGCGCCGCTGACGAACAAACTCTCGCTGAAACACGAACGGGAGGCTGACTCGTTTGCGGCCGACGTGATGGGTCCGCAGCCAATGGTCGACGCACTGGCACGCTTGGCGACCGAAAACCTCGCCAATCCCTTCCCGCATCCGTGGTATGCGACGTTCCACCACAGCCATCCACCGATTCCCGAGCGGATTCGGCTCCTGCAAGAGCGAAGCGATGCCGACGAGCCCGCGACCGATCTCGACGGAGCCACCCCAGCCGACGACTGATGGCCGACTCCGGCTCCTATCTGTTGATCATCGAGTGTGAGCAGTCGACCGAAATAGCGGTCGGCGCGCTTGGAACCCTCGCGTTCGATGCGGGCTACTACGGCTATGTCGGCAGCGCGTTCGGTCCGGGCGGACTCTCACGTGTCGACCGCCACCGCCGGGTTGCGGCTGGTGAACACGATGTGCGCCACTGGCACATTGATTATCTCCTCGGTGCAGACACCACTCGGTTGGTAGCTGTCGAAACGTTCGTCGACCGCGATGTCGAGTGTGCGTTAGCGACCGCCTTATCGGAGGCAGGCTGTCGACACGTCGACTCGTTTGGAGCCTCCGACTGTGACTGCGTGAGTCATCTGTGGGGGCCGACCAGTCGGTCGACGCTGGTGGCTACTGGAGACTCAGTCCGCAAATAACAGTCGACTACCACTTTTCAGGGGCTGCCGGACGACCGTTAGTCGTCGCTTGAGACGGCTTCGGCGTCGAGTCGAGCGTCGGCTGCTGCCGAGGCAGTTTCCGGAAGCTCCTCGCGGACGTCGTCTGCGCCCTCGTTTTCGATCACGTTGGCGTAGGCGTCCGGGAAGACGCGGACGAAGTTCTCGATTTCGGTCGCCCACTCATCGAGCAGTTCGGCCGCGCGCTCACTGCCGGTGTACTCGGCATGGTTCTCGACCATCCGGGTCAGCATGCGTTCGTCCTTCTCAGTCAGGGATTTCGAGAGCGACGCCATCCCCGTGTTGAGTTTGGACTCGAACTCGTCGTTGGCATCGTAGACGTAGGCCACACCGCCGGACATCCCGGCGGCGAAGTTCCGGCCCGTCTCGCCCAGCACGGCGACGACGCCACCGGTCATATACTCACAGCCGTGGTCGCCGACACCTTCGACGACAGCCTTCACGCCGGAGTTCCGAACCCCGAAGCGCTCGCCAGCGACGCCGTTGATGTAGGCTTGCCCCTGCGTTGCGCCGTACAGCGCGACGTTGCCGATCAGGATGTTCTCGTCGGCTTTGTAGGCAGCCGAGTCGGGCGTCTGGACGATCAGCTTTCCGCCCGACAGCCCCTTGCCGACGTAGTCGTTTGCCGCACCGGTGAGGTCCATCGTCACACCAGAGGCAAGGAACGCCCCGAAGCTCTGGCCCGCGATGCCGTCGAAATCAATCGAGATCGTGTCGTCGGCCAGCCCCTCGCCGCCGTACTCGTTGGCGATGGTGTTCGACAGCGTCGCGCCGACCGCACGATCGACATTGCTGATCTCGTGATCGAGTTGGACGCGTCGACCCTCCTCAAGGGCGGCTTCGGCCTCGTCGATCAGCTCCCAATCGAGTTGGTTCTCGATATCTTCGTGGTCCTGCTCACGGGTCTTGCGGCGTTGGTCGCCCGCCGTCTCTGCGATGACCGTCGAGAGATCGAGGTGTTTGGCTTTCGGATGGTCGGTCTCGCGCTGGTCGAGGAGTTCCGGTCGACCGATCATCTCGTCGAGCGAGCGGAAGCCGAGGTCGGCCATGATCTCCCGGAGTTCCTGAGCCATGAACGTCATGTAGTTGATGACGTGGTCCGGCTGGCCGGGGAACCGCTCTCTGAGGTTCTCGTCCTGCGTAGCGACGCCGACCGGACAGGTGTTGGCGTGACACTGGCGGGCCATCACACAGCCACCGCTGACCAGTGCGGCGGTCCCGAAGGTGTACTCCTCGGCACCGAGCAGCGCGGCGATAGCCACGTCGCGGCCGGTTTTCATCCCACCGTCGGCGGTGATCTTGATCCGGTCGCGCAGACCGGTTCCGCACAGCATCTGGTTGGCCTCTGCGAGGCCGAGTTCCCACGGCAGACCGGCGTTTTTGATCGATGTTTTCGGCGAGGCTCCGGTCCCACCGGAGTCACCGGAGATGTGGACGACATCGGCATTTGCTTTGGCGACACCGGCTGCGATGGTGCCGATGCCGGCCTCCGAGACCAGTTTGACGTTGATGTCGGCCTCGGGGTTGGCGGCTTTGAGGTCGTGGATCAGCTGTTTGAGATCCTCGATGGAGTAGATGTCGTGGAGCGGTGGCGGCGAGATGAGGCCGACGCCGGGAGTCGCATACCGGACGTGAGCGATCATCTCATTGACCTTGCTGCCGGGCAGGTGGCCACCCTCGCCGGGTTTCGAGCCCTGTGCCATCTTGATCTGGATCTCGTCGGCCGAACTCAGGTAGTGGGAGGTGACCCCGAAGCGGCCGGAGGCGACCTGCTTGACGGTACACTCCTTTTCGGTGTCGAACCGTTCGGGCGGTTCGCCACCCTCGCCCGTGTTGGATTTCCCACCGAGACGGTTCATCGCCATCGAGTTCGTCTCGTGGGCCTCCGGCGAGATGCTTCCCAAACTCATCGCGGCCGTCGAGAACGTCTCGACGATTTCGTGAATCGGCTCGACTTCATCGAGTGGGACCGATTCGCGGTCCGAATCGAATTCGAGCAGGCCGCGCAGCGTCTGGAGGTTCTCGGTCTGTTCGTTGATGAGTTCGGCGAACTCCAGATAGCGGTCGTAGTCACCGCTTCGAACGGCCTGCTGGAGCGTGCCGACCGTCTGTGGGTTCCACTGATGGTAGATCCCCGAGGAACGGTGTTCGTACTCGCCCTGCGTTTCGAGCTTCGGATCGGTGCCGAAGCCGACTTTGTGGCGGGTCCGAACGTCGTCTTCGATCACGTCGAGACCGATTCCTTCCGTTCGAATCTCGGTGCCTTCGAAGTATTCGGCAATGAGATCCGAACTGAGTCCCACTGCTTCGAAGATCTGGGCTCCCTGATAGGATTCGACCGTCGAGATCCCCATCTTGGCCATGATCTTCAGCAGGCCGTGTTCGAGGGCGTGAATGTAGCCGTCGATGGCTTCGCTTTCGTCGACGCCGTCGGGACCCGCACAGAGGTCCGAAATCGTCTGGTAGGCCAGATACGGGTTGACCGCGCCCGCGCCGTAGCCGACCAACGTCGCGAGGTGGTGGACCTCGCGTGGGTCGCCGGATTCGACGACGAGACCGACGTCGGTTCGGAGCCCGTGGCGGACCAGGTCGTGATGGACGCCACCGGTCGCCAGCAGGCTCGGGATCGGAATCCGATCTTCGCCGGCACCGCGGTCCGAAAGCACGATGATGTCCGCGCCCGCGTGGATCGCCTCGCGGGCGTCGTCTCGGAGTTCCTCGACAGCCGTTTCGAGGTCCGTCTCCGGATCGTAGGTCATATCGAGGGTGGTCGACTCGAAGCCGTCGTCGTCGCGGTCGAGACCTTTGATCGACGCCGTCTCCTCGTCGCTGAGGACCGGCGATTCCAGAACCAGCTGATGGGCGTGTTCCGGCGACTCATCCATCAGGTTGCGCTGTTTGCCGAGTCTGGACTGGAGGCTCGTGACGAGTTCCTCCCGGATGTAGTCAATAGGCGGGTTCGAAACCTGGGCAAAGAGCTGTTTGAAATAGGTAAACAGCGGGCGGTTGAACTCGCCGAGCACCGACAGTGGCGTGTCGTCACCCATCGAGCCAACTGGGTCCTTCCCTTGGTTGGCCATCGGTTCTAGCAGGTGGTTGAGCTGATCGGTGGTGTAGCCGAAAGCCGCTTGATGGGCGCGAAGCTCCGAGACGTCGCCCCGTGGTTCGAGACTATCACCTGATATATCTTCGAGGTGCTGCTGGTGGTCGTCGACCCACTCGCCGTACTTGTCGTCGACGAGGTCGTCGAAGACTTCGGCGTCGGGGATGACTTTACCTTCCTCGGGGTCAGCAACGAAAATCTGGCCGGGCTGCAGTCGACCGCGTTCCTGAATCTCGCTGGGGTCGGTCTCGATTGCGCCGACTTCGCTGGCGACGATCAGCTGGTTGTCGTCGGTGATGTCGTACCGGCAGGGACGGAGCCCGTTGCGGTCGAGGACCGCCGAGATCTTGTCGCCGTCGGTGGCCGCGACGAGCGCGGGGCCGTCCCACGGCTCGATCAGGCTGGCGTGGTAGTCGTACCACTCCTTTCGGTCGGGGTCCATCGCGTCGTCTCGCTCGTGGGCCTCCGGGATCAACATTCGCAGGACGTGCGGGAGATCCCGTCCCGAATGAAGCAGGAGTTCGACCGCGTTGTCGACGCTTGCGGTGTCGGACTGTCCGGCCTGTGTGATCGGTTTGAGCGTCTCGATCTCCTCGCCGAAGTTGTCGTCTTCGAGGGCCGACTCACGGGCGCGCATCCAGTTGATGTTGCCGCGGATCGTGTTGATTTCGCCGTTGTGGATGATCTTCCGGTAGGGGTGGGCGAGATGCCACGCGCCGAGGGTGTTGGTCGAGAATCGGGCGTGGACCAACACGAGCGTGCTTTTGACGCGGTCGTCACTCAGATCTGGGTAGTAGTCTTCGAGTTGTTCGCCTTTGAGCAACCCTTTGTAGACGACTGTTTTGCGATCCAGCGAACAAACGTAGAACCGGCCCGAATCGTCGACGTCCTCGATATCGGCTTCAATGGCCTTCCGCGAGACGTAGAGCGCACGGTCGAACGCATCGTTCGACATTGCCTCAGTCGGCGTGACAAAGACCTGCTGGACGTTCGGTTCGGAGTCGACGGCGGTCTTACCGAGGTCGCTGTTGTCGGTCGGGACGTCCCGCCACTCGACGGTTTCGAGATCGTACTCGGCGAGTTTCGCTTCGACAAAGTCGACGATCTCCGCGCGAATATCGTCGTCCTGTGGCATGAAAATCGAGCCAACAGCGTACGTTTCGGGCAGGTCGTCGACGACAGCCTCGAAAAATTCGTCGGGTCGCTGGACGGTGATTCCGGCTCCGTCACCGGTGTCTTTCTCTGCGCCCGTCGTTCCTCGGTGTTCGAGGTTACAGAGGAGTTCGATCCCGTCTTGAACGACACTGTGCGATGCACCGCCGTCGAGGTCTACAACTGCCCCGACACCGCAGTTCGACCGCTCGTCAGTCGGGTCCGCGAGTCCGACTGCCCCATCCTGCGCGTGTTCCTCACGCGCATGGGTATCACTGTGTGGCTTGGTCATACATGGACAGAGCGAGGGGTGAAATAAATGCCTACTGATGAAGGGATAAGGGTTCCTTAGCCACATATTAGGACATCAAAGGTCATTGATCTTAATCATATGACCTGATTGTGGCCCAAAACGTCCTGTCGACTCTGTTGTTAGCAGTTAGTTTAGATCGGGATGAAATAAAGCTACTGGACGCTACAGACAGCTAGTAATTCTTTGCAAAGTAGGCTGTCTGGGTTGCAGACTCGCCACAAATTGCACATGTTTCGTCTTCGTCTACTGTCTCTTCGTCGTCAAATGGACACATGACGATCTCAGCGGAGAGCGGTTCTTTGATCGGGTCCTCGCAGTCCTCGTCGCCACACCACGGGACGGCGACGTAGCCGCCGTGGGGACCGAGCGTACCGAGGATCTCCTCGCGGGAGTCGGCCTCTCGGACGTTTTCGTTGAGGTTCTCTTCGGCAGTGGCGTACAGTTTGGCGTACACTTCGTCGAAATGATCGTGGACTGTCTCGGCGATATCCTCGCGGTCTTCGACTGTCTCCTCGCCGTCAGGACGATGGACAACTGTGATTTCGTCGTCCTTTACTTCGTGAGGGCCGATCTCGAACCGGACGGGAACGCCCTTGAGCTCCCACTCGTTGAATTTGAAGCCGGGGTTGCGTTCGTCGCGGTCGTCGAGTTCGACGCGGACGCCGGCCTCTGCGAGTTCGTCGCGGACGGATTCGGCGTAGTCGAGTACCTCGTCTTTGGTGTCTTCCTGCCAGATCGGGACGATAGCGACCTGTTCGGGCGCGACTGTCGGCGGAAGGACGAGCCCTTGATCGTCGGAGTGAGTCATGATCAGCGCGCCAATCGCGCGCCACGAGAGGCCCCACGAGGTGGTGTGGGCTGGCTGAGTCTCCTCGTCTTCGTCCGAGAAGGTGATGTCGAAGGCCTCGGCAAAGGAGGTGCCGAGGTGGTGGCTAGTTCCAGCCTGCACGGATTTCCCGTCCGGCATCAGTGCCTCGACGGTCGTTGTCGTGTGCGCGCCGGGGAACTTGTCGTGGTCCGGCTTCTGGCCCTTAAGAACGGGGATCGCAAGGAGATCTTCGTAGAGTTCGGCGTACTGATCGAGGCGAGTCATTGTTTCGTTCCACGCCTCGTCGTGGGTCTCGTGGGCGGTGTGGCCCTCCTGCCAGAGGAACTCCTTGGTTCGGAAGAACGGTTTCGTCTCGGTGGCTTCCCACCGAACGACCGAACACCACTGGTTGACGCGGAGTGGGAGATCACGGTGGCTGCGGACCCACTGGGCCATGTACGGGGCGATAATGGACTCGCTGGTCGGGCGGACAGCGAGGCGTTCTTCGAGTTCCTCGTTGCCGCCGTGGGTGACCCACGCGACTTCGGGATCGAAGCCTTCGACGATATCCTTCTCGCGTTCCAGATAGCTCTCGGGGATGAGCATCGGGAAGTAGGCGTTCTGGACGCCCGTCGACTTGAACTTACTGTCGAGTGCGTTCTGGATGTACTCCCAGAGGGCGTAGCCACGCGGGCGCGTGACAATGAATCCGCTCATGCCTTCGGGACCGTAGTTTGCGAGGCCAGCCTTCTGGACGACTTCGGCGTACCAGTCGCCGGTGTTGTACTGCTTGCGTTCGGTAATACCGAGGTCTTGGTCGCTATCGCTACTCATTACCTGAAATCCGCAAGCGGGACAAATAAACTCGGTGTGTTCGCGGTCGACGACGACTGTCGAGGGCTGTCGACGGTCGTGGTATCACGACTCAGAGAAGTCTTATCCCTGAAGGGGCCATACGTTTGTTTGCAATGGCACACGGTAAAGTTGATTTCTTCAACGACACAGGCGGCTACGGTTTCATTTCGACTGACGATTCTGACGACGATGTATTCTTCCACATGGAAGATGTCGGCGGCGAGGATCTTACAGAGGGCGAGGAGATCGATTTCGATATCGAGCAGTCTCCCAAAGGCCCACGAGCGACCAACGTCGTTCGTACCGAATAAATTACAGACTGTCGCCATCCGGCGACACTGTCTACACTTCATTTTTTGAGTACTCAGCGCCCCAGAGACGACAGTCTCTAACTGACCTACTGATCGAGGATTGCAGCTTCGAAAGTGGCGACGGTCGACAGAATTTTGTCGACATTCGTCTCACTGACCCCGTTTTGAGCAAGCGCTCGCTGTAAGTACTCGGTGATCAACGTGAACTCGGCCTGTATAATATCGAACTCAGCGTGGGCCTCGCGCATCTCCGCGCCGGAGTAGTCGACCGGGCCACCGGTGACCATACTGAGAAACTCGATCTGATGGTCGCGGAGCGAATCCATATCAGTCTCATCGAAGTACTGGTTGAGCTGGTGGTCGTAGCACACCATCTGGTAGAAATCCGTGACGACGGCCTCGATGGTCTCCTGACCGCCGATTGCAGCATACACCGACTCAGACATAAGCCGACGTATACTGTTCAAGCAGATAATGTTGTCTGTTGGTCACCTACACGGGGAGCGATCCATACAGCAGTGTCATCGTAGACGTTCCGCGACCTTCCGAAGCATCTCGTAGTCGACTTCTGAGTAAGCGATCACTTGCACATCGGTCAGCGTCGACGGCTGATAGTCGTCGACTGTCGAACAGACGAGTTCCGCCCCGCGCTCGAAACTAAATCCAGCCGCACCGGTTCCGAGAACTGGGAGAACGACTGATTTACAGCCCAGTTCGTCGGCCTTTTTAAGCGCGTTTTCTGTCGCCGACTGAATACTCTCCTCGGTTGCCTTCCCATCCCCGTAGTGTGGCATCGCCGCCGCGTGGATGACGTACTCCGCATCAAGATCGTAGGCGTCGGTGACCGCGACCTCGCCGAGGTCGACGGGTCCCTTTTCAGTGGCTTCCTCGTTGAGTTCCTCGCCAGCGGTGCGGCGGAGCGCGCCAGCGACGCCGCTTCCCATTTCGAGACTCGTTCCGGCCGCGTTGACCAATGCGTCCGCACTCTGGGCGGCGATATCACCCTGAATAACTGAGTACTCCATACCGTAGTCTCTGGCTACTATCCCGTAAACACTGGCTACTCACGGGAAAACGGACTGTCCCGTTCGCGCCAGTCCCACCCCGGCAACCGCGTCTGGAACCCCGCCGCCAGCGCCGCATCCAGATCGTCGACACCCGCATTCTCGCCATCCTCGCCGTGCGTGTGAATATCCGCGAAGTGGAACGTCGCCTGCGCTAACAACGCCAGCGGTTGGCCGCCCGCAATGGTCGCGGCCAACTCTCGACCTAAGATTTCGTCGACGATGAAGCCCGGATAGTCGTTTTCGACATCCAACTCCCGCAGTAGTCCCACATACCCCGCGATGTTGACCGCCACCTCGCCGTCGGCGAACACGGTGTCGACCTCCTCTTTATAAACGTCCCTGCTCACGCTGTCGACCTCTGTCTCAAAGAGGGTTCCAAGCTGTCGTCGGGTGTCGTTGAGCAGTGGGACGACGACCGGCGCGCGGTTGCGGACCCACTCGTATTCGGCGTCGACGCGGTCTGGTGTCAACTGCATACGCCGTCTCTCACAGGCGAGTTGCTTACGTCTTTGCGAAGGGTTTTATAACACGGATCGTATAACCCCGAGTAAGCGGGTTTTCGCAGTCTGTTCCCGCATCCGTACCTATCGGAGAGTCTTTCGAGTATGTTCCATACCGACCCACAGTTCCGGACGGCTACCCAGTTAGACGTGCAGACAGCGATGGCCACCCGGTCGACGATAGGCAGTAGATCCAGACGCGGTCCCGATTTCTTCGACTTATGAGTTCAGTAGACAAGCAGCTCGACGATCTGAAAGCAGAGATAGATACCGAGGTTCCAGCCGATATCACCGTCTCCGATGTCACCTACGAGGGGCCGGAGTTGGTGATATACACACCGCATCCGAAACGATTTGCGCAGAACGGTGATCTGGTCCGCAACCTCGCCAGTAAACTCCGAAAACGCATCACGGTTCGGCCGGACCCCGAAGCATTGTCCGCCCCAAAAAAGGCCGAAAACGAGATCATGTCGGTGGTCCCAGAGGAGGCTGGCGTCAGCGACCTCGACTTCCATCAAGACACCGGCGAAGTCATCATCGAGGCCGAAAAGCCCGGCATGGTGATCGGTCGACACGGCTCGACGCTCCGGGATATCACCAAACAGGTGGGCTGGACCCCCGAGGTCGTCCGCACCCCGCCAATCGAGTCCTCGACAGTCTCCAATGTCCGCAACTTCCTCAAACAGGAGCGCGACGAGCGACGCGACATTCTCGAACGCGTGGGTCGACAGATCCACCGCGAGGAGATGGGCCGCGATCAGTGGGTTCGAATCACCACACTCGGCTGTTGCCGCGAGGTCGGTCGGGCCGCGTTTATTCTGTCGACGGCCGAAACGCGCATCCTGATCGACTGCGGTGACAAACCCGGCGCTGAGGGCGAAGTTCCATATCTCCAAGTCCCTGAGGCACTTGGCTCAGGACCAAACTCGATTGACGCGGTTGTCCTCACCCACGCCCACCTCGACCACTCGGCGCTGATGCCACTACTGTTCAAGTACGGCTACGATGGTCCGATCTACTGTACGGAGCCGACGCGGGACCTGATGGGGCTGCTCCAGCTCGACTATCTCGATGTCGCTTCCAAAGAGGGTCGGACCCCACCGTACGATTCCGAGCAGGTCCGAGAGACGATCAAACACACCATCCCGCTCGAATACGGCGACGTGACTGACATCGCCCCGGATGTCAAAATCACGTTCCACAACGCGGGCCACATTCTTGGCTCGGCGGTCACTCACTTCCACATCGGCGATGGACTGTACAACGTTGCTTTCTCGGGCGATATTCATTATCAGGATACGCGCCTGTTCAACGGGGCAGTCAACGACTTCCCACGAGTCGAAACGCTTGTTTTGGAGTCGACCTACGGCGGTCGCAACGACTACCAGACCGATCAGGAAGACTCCGAGGAGAAACTGCTCGAAGTAATCAACGAGACCTACGACGAGGGCGGGAAGGTGGTGATTCCGGCGTTCGCGGTCGGCCGCTCACAGGAGATTATGCTCGTTCTCGAAGAGGCGATGCGGACCGGGAAGATCCCGGAGATGCCGATCCACCTCGACGGGATGATCTGGGAGGCGACCGCGATCCACACAACCTACCCCGAATACCTGCGTGACGACCTCAGAGATCGAATCTTCCACGAAGACAAAAACCCATTCCTCGCCGATCAGTTCAACCACATCGACGCCGGTGAGGACGAACGGCAGGACGTCGCCGACGGCGACCAGTGTGTCATTCTTTCGACATCCGGGATGGTCACCGGCGGCCCAATCATGTCGTGGCTTCGCCACATCGGTCCAGATCCGGACTCCCGACTCGTTTTCGTCGGCTATCAGGCACAGGGAACGATGGGTCGACGCATCCAGAACGGCTGGGACGAAATTCCGATGAACGATAGCTACGGCGGCGGCCGGTCGAACACGCTGTCGCTCAATATGGATGTCGCCACCGTCGACGGTTTCTCCGGCCACGCCGACCGCAAGGGGCTGATGGATTTCGTCAAAACGATGAATCCTCGGCCCGAGAAAGTGCTCTGTGTCCACGGCGACGAACGCTCGGTCCAAGACCTCTCGTCGGCACTCTACCACGAGTTCAACATGCGAACGTTCGCGCCGAAAAACCTCGAAACGTTCCGCTTCAGATAATCGTCGACGCCGCAACAGGGGGACTGAGTCGATTCAGCGGAGTTCCTTCCACTCGACGGCACACTCCGGACAGGTGCGCACTGAAAACACTTCGTCGGGGTTGTTCGCTTTTTTTAGTGTCTCGTTGCACTCTGCACAGACGATGCGGCCGTAGTTATCCTTCTCCAACTCGTCGTCACGGAGTCCTTTGCGGGTCGACTTCATTACAAACCACTAGGAACCCCACGGTAAAAACCTCTTGCCTGTTCTGATCTGTTTACAAACAGTACGGAACGGGAGTCCAACCGCTTTGGCTCTACTGCCACCACCCCGAGCTGTGTCTCGCCGTCGACTGTTTGGGTCGCTGTGTGGCTCAGTCTTCGCCCGTGAGAGAGCACAACCGAGGGGCATATTACCACGGGATTCCAAGCGGTAGCAACGAATGGAGTACGTCCAAGAGCGGATTACGACGCTCCACGAACTCCGGGAGCCAGAGCCGACCGCCCCCACCGACCGGACGGCGGTCGTCGTCCCGATGACCGAACGGGAGTATGGCGGACTCGCCGCCGAAGGCGTGCTCTCGGAACTGGAAGCCGTCGACCCCGCGCGCGTCGTGATCCCGCTTCGCGCCCCACCAGAAGCTGTCGGTCCCTTCTGCGAGTGGCTCGATAGCTTCGATCTCTCCTTGGAGGTGATCTGGTGTAGCGGTCCCCGTGTCACCGGTTTGCTGGCCGATCATGACCTCAATGGAGGGGCCGGGAAGGGTCGGGACGTCTGGCTTGCACTCGGGCAAGTGTTAGACGCCGACTACGTTGTTTGCCACGACGCCGACACCAAAACCTACGACCGGTGGTATGTCCCGCGGCTACTGTTCCCGCTCCAACACGGCCACTCCTTCACGAAGGGGTACTACGCCCGCGTCGAAAACAACCAGCTGTACGGTCGACTGTTCCGACTGTTCTATGCCCCCTTGATCCGGACGCTTGCCGACGAGACCGACGCACCGATTGTCGACTATCTCTCGGCGTTCCGCTACGCTCTGGCGGGTGAGTTCGCCGCGACTGGCGAGTTGATTTCAAAACTTCGCGTCCAACGCTCGTGGGGGCTCGAAATCGGCACGTTAGGTGATGCCTACGCCCATGCTGGCTTCGACGGAACTGCTCAAGTCGACCTCGGGGCCTACGAACACGACCACCGTGCGGTCAGTGGTCCAGCGGGACTCTCGGAGATGTGTACCGCAGTTGGCGACGCCCTGTTTCGAGTCGTCAGCGACCACGGTGTCGACCCCGACTACGACACGTTAGCCGGTCGCTACCGGTCGGTGGCCGAGCGGTTCGTCGACCAGTATGCGGTCGATGCGGCCTACAACGAGCTGGATTACGATCCGAGCGACGAGCGCGATCAGATCACCGCCTACAGCGAGACGATCAGCCAGCCGGGCGTCGACACGCGACTTCCCGCGTGGTGTGAGACAACCCTGTCGCCGGTGGCGGTTGCCAAGGCCGCGGCGGCTGATTTAGCGGCAGCGACTGCTGAATCGAACACGATGTCGCCGGAGTCGGCCGAGACGGTCGACGATCTCCACTGAGTATCCATCCACACGCCGATAGACCGATACGTTCGGCCGTCCCAGACTGTCGTATATGTCGACCACACACGACGAGGTGGCGGGCGTCGTCGACCTCTTTGGCGCGCTTACTCGCTCAGAACTGACACGGGCTTTGGACGAACTTGCTTTTAAACAGGGCGAGGCGGTCAACGAAGCGGCTCTGGAGTCGGCAATCGAGACAGCAACCGACGCCTACGCGCTCGTGGAGTATGAGCCGGCGACCACTGGTGAGGATTCGACCACCGAGACGCTACTGACAGTCGGCCCAACGGCGTTTCCCACACTCCCGTCGAACGCGGAAGATCTACCGCACATACTCGACTACGAGCGGCGGTCGGTCGACCGACAGCGGCTTGCTACCCAAGTTAGGGAGCGACTAACTGCCGAAGCTGAGGCCGCAGTCGACGCTGATGACACTGATCGAGCCGGCGAGCTGATGGATGTGAGCTACGATATCGAGGTGTGGGCGACCGTCGAGGCAGGAGAAGTTCGGTCGACGCTGGAACCGCTTCTCCCGCAAGATTAAGAGGATACCGCCCAAGGGAGACGTATGGACCTGACGGGCGTTCGTCGGTATACGCCAGCGGTGCTGGCCGACCCGGACCGTGAGGCGGCGGTGTTGGCACCCATTATCCAGCAGGACGACCATTGCGAGATCCTCTTTACCAAACGCTCCGAACACCTCGGGGAGCATCCGGGCCAGATGAGTTTCCCCGGCGGTGGCCGCGAACCGGAAGACCGTGATCTGGAAGCCACCGCACTCCGTGAGGCCAACGAGGAGATCGACCTCAACCCCACCGAGACCGAAATCATCGGTGCCATCGACGACATCGAGACCGTCACCCGGTATATCGTCCGCCCGTTCGTCGGTCTCGTCCCCGACCGCGAGTATACGCCCGACGAGTACGAGGTCGCCGAGATCGTCCGGCTTTCGGTCGACGATCTCACCGATCTTGACAACTACGAATCGGAACACCGTGACCACCCCGAGTATGGGCCGATCCGCATCCACTTTTTCCACGTCGACGGCTACACCGTCTGGGGGGCGACCGGCCGCATGCTAGCACAATTGTTGGAACTCACGACCGACTGGGAGATTCCACCCGAGGTCGACCGAGAGGTCGAACCGGACGCCGAACTCCCGATTTAAAATCGACCACCGTGCCGAGCAACGGCGAGATTACGCCGAGTTCGAGTCGTCGTCGTTGCCGTCTGCAATATCGATCTGCGTCGAGTCGTCGTCGTGATCCTCGTCACCGGTTTCCGGCCGCTCGGGCGAGTCGGGCGACTCGACGTCGTTTTCGTCGGTGACGGTGACCGTTTTGGCCGCCTCGGATTTCGGCACGCGGACCTGCAGGGTTCCCGACCGGGTGAGGGTTGCAGTTGGATTGGCATTCTCGGCGGTCACACTGGCGTCCTCGGGGAACCTCGCGGTGCCCGACAACGTTAGCCCGCGACCGGGGAACCGCATCTCGAATCCTTCGTAGAACTCCCGGAAGCGGTCGATCCGGACTTCGAGTTCGTTGTCCATAAACCGGACCTGAATGTCGTCTTTGGTCGCGCCGGGAGCGTCGAAGACGACGAGATACTCCTCGTCGGTCTCCAACAGATCGTAGGCCAGCGGTTTCCGCTCCTGTACCTGTCCGATGCCTCGCCCAACGCGTTCGAGGACCGTGTTGATCGCCTCTCGACCGTAGGTTTTGAGCCTCGTCATAGTTCGATCTCCTCGAGCTGTGTGTGGTCAGTGCAGTAGGGACAGACTAAATCATCTACCTCGTGGTCATCCGGAACGTCGTACGTATAGTGGACTTCGAACATATCGAGTTCGCAGTCCGCGTTCTCACAGATGACTTCCACAGTAGCTGGCATACTCGAAACATGGGTCGCCACCGGCATAAATGGCGTGGAGCGCGGAAATTCAGCCGATACTCGGACCGTATCAGACCGCACAGTTTTAGCGCGTCGACGCCGAAGCCCGTGGTATGACTCATCCGTCGGATCTCTCGGTCACCATCGTCGACGGCTACGTCGACGAGCCGGCGCATTTCGGCGTCCCGCCGTACATTTCGACGTATCCGCGGTTCACTGCTGGCGCACTCGTCGACGCCGGCGTCCCCCAATCCAATATCACCTACCACACGATTGACGAACTCCGCGAGGACAAACAGAAGTGGCAGGCCGTCTCTCAAGCCGATCTCTTCATCTACGTTGGCGGCATGACTGTCCCCGGAAGCTACGTCGGCGGTACCCCCGCGGAACCTGACGAGGTCAAGGAGATGGCCTGGGTTTCCGAAGGAACCTCCGTCCTTGGCGGCCCGGTCCGGTTCGGCGTCGGCGACGAAAACGCCGGGGCGACCGAAACCGAACGCAAGGATCTCGACTACGATTTCGTTGCCAAAGGCGATATCGAGGCCGCCGTCTACGATCTGGTCGACTCCGGGATGGAAGGGTTCACCAACCGAATGCGGGACAACGATGAACTCAGTCGCTGGGCCCCCGGCGGCGCGTTCATCGTCGAACAACACCCCAACCATCCTGACTATCTGATCTGCGAGATGGAGACCTCCCGGGGCTGTGCCTATCGCTGTTCGTTCTGTACTGAACCGCTGTATGGGAATCCGGCGTTCCGCACCGCCGATGCAGTTGTCGACGAAGTCGACGAACTCTCGAACTACGGGGTCAAGCATTTCCGGCTCGGTCGACAAGCAGATATCCTCGCCTTCGGCGGCGATGGCGAGGCCCCCAACCCCGACGCACTGCGTCGACTGTACGGCGGCATTCGGGAGGTCGCACCCGACCTCGAAACGCTCCACTTGGACAATATGAATCCGATCACGATCACCGAGTGGCCCGAAGCCAGCCGGGAGTGTATCCGGATCATCGCCGAACACAATACGCCCGGCGACACCGCCGCCTTCGGGCTCGAATCGGCCGATCCACTCGTTCAGGAAGAGAACAACCTCAATGTCACTGCCGAGGAGTGTTTTGAAGCCGTAAAAATCGTTAACGAGGAGGCTGGCTGGCGACCCGGCGAGGAGCCAGCCGATGCACCCACCCACGGCTCAGACGCGACCAACCGTCTCCCCAAACTGCTACCGGGGATCAACCTCCTCCACGGTTTAAAAGCTGAACGCAGGGAAACATACGATCACAACCGCGAATTCCTCCAGCGCGTCTACGATGAGGGGCTGATGCTCCGGCGAATCAACATCCGGCAGGTGATGGCGTTCGATGGCACGGATATGTCCGAAACCGGTGCCGAAATCGCCCAAGACCACAAGGAGCTGTTCCAGTCCTACAAAAAGGAGATCCGCGAGGAGATCGACCAGCCGATGTTGGAGCGGGTGACGCCAAAGGGAACCGTGCTGCCGGACGTTCATCTCGAATACCACCAAGACGGTCGGACCTTCGGTCGACAGCTTGGAACCTATCCCCTACTCGTCGGGATTCCGGGCGAACACCCCCTTGAGACGACCATCGACGCCGTGGTTGTCGACCACGGCTACCGTTCGGTCACGGCCGTGCCCTACCCACTGGATGTCAACAGTGCAAGCATGACCGAACTCGAAGCCCTCCCCGGCATCGGTCGACAGCGAGCCGGCGACATCATCGTTGACCGGCCCTACGAGACGGCGGCCGACGCAGGCGACACAATCGATCTGACGAAGTACATTACCGCCAAACCGCCACAGCAGGCCGACTAAGCGGACTACCCTCTCCCACCATGACACAGCAACTCACCGCAGCGGTCACCCGAATTTCGGTCCCCACAGAGACAGTCGCCACAACCAACCAAACGAACGTGTATCTCGTCGACGGCGAGGAGTCGCTCCTCCTCGACCCCGCTGGGCGTCACGAGGAGATCAACGCCGCCATCGCCGACTGCCAGCCCGGTCACATTGTAGCCACCCACTGCCACACCGATCACGTCGCTGGACTGACCGCCTACGCCTTTGAGACGAACGCGACCGTCTGGTCACCGGTAGGCCACGAAAACCGATTCGCCCAGTCGACCGGGATCTACCCCGCCCGCACGTTCCGGGATGGCCACCGCGTCGGTCCCGTGAGGGTCATCGAAACGCCCGGCCACGCCACCGACCACACAGCCTTCGAGGTCGACCTCGCGGACGGTCGAACCGCGATTTTCACCGGTGATCTGGTCGTCGCCGAAGGGAGCATCGTCGTTGGCGGGCTGGACGCGGATATGGCCGACTATCTGGACTCCCTCCGACGAGTCAAGAAACGCGAGCCCGACGTGTTGTACCCCGGCCACGGTCCGGTGATCGATGAGCCCGAGAAGGCCATCGACCGACTCATCGCCCACCGCGAGGACCGAGAGAAGGCGATTCTCGACGCGATGGGCGACAATGCCGAGGAGGTCGACGAAATCGTCGACAGAGCCTACGAGAAGGATATTTTGGCGGTGTACGACCTCGCGCGCAAGACGGTGATCGCCCATATTCGGAAACTCGACGACGATGGCGTAGTGCGGTGGGACCCCGAAACCGAACAGGCAACCCTGCTTAGTAACTGAGACACACATGAACTCACTCGAAACCGAACTCGACCGTGCCCGCGACCTCGACGAGACGGCTCTCGCCGATGCCATCGAAACCATCGGCTTCGAGTGTACTCGCTGTGGGGCCTGCTGTAAGGGGTACGATCCCGGCGACGGCACCGACTCGGATAGCGACAGCGAGACGGAGGCAGTCGACCGTGAACCCCACACAGCGACCGTGTTTCCCGACGAAGTCCGGGAGCTACAGGACGCAGGCGACTACGACTGGCGGGATGTCGCCCGGCCGATGCCGTACGGACTCAGCGAGGGTGCGGATGGCCTCACCGGCGAAACCTTCGAATGGGCGCTCCAGACGGACTCTTGTGGCGACTGTACCTTTTATACCGAAAGCGACGACGGCACCGGAAGCTGTGGCGTCCACGAGGACCGGCCCCTGATCTGTCAGACCTATCCGTTCAGTGTCGCCCTCGGCGGGACGAGCCAGCCGATGGGTGAGGCCGTCGACAGCGTTGCGCTGGAAGGACAACGGGAAGCCGGTGAAACCGGCGACGAGGAGGGAATGGTTCGGGCCCACGAGTGCGAAGGGCTCGGCCGCGATATGTCCAGAGCCGAGGCCGAGGAGCTGGCGGGCGCGCTCAAAAAGCGAGCAATTCGAGAGTTGGAGGAGGCAATCGGTGTCAGGGACAACTACGAACCGACAGAGTCGGATGGGATCGTGGTGCACGACTCGGAGGGTGCAAAAACGGTAGATGGTCGACCAGTTGATCAGTAGCCACCGCCTACTGGCCATCCTGTCACTTTATTATGGTCCATGAGAACACTGGCATAGAGGTATATTATGGAAATCTCAGATAAACTCCTCTGTCTGTTCAGCGCCGAAATTACGGAAGAAGACGACCGCTACGTTGTCGAAGTCCCGAAACGGGAGATCGACACCGGCTCTGTCGAGGCGGGTGACACCTATCGCGTCGCGCTTATCTCTCGGAACGCTTCGGAGTCGACCGAAATCGACGAGCCGACGACCACGAGTCGACCCTCTGGCGAGCCACAGCCACCCGTCGAAGCGGGCGAACTGCGCTACGTCGAAATCGAGGACATCGGCAAGCAAGGCGACGGTATCGCTCGTGTCGAGCGCGGCTACGTGATCATCGTTCCCGGTGCGGATGTCGGCGAGCGCGTCAAGATCGAAGTCTCCGAGGTCAAATCCAACTTCGCGGTTGGCGAAATCATCGAAGAAGATCTGTAGGCGTCGACTACCCTGCGATCTCTTTTCTTTTAAATTAGTAGTGGGCCGATAAGGACGCCCATCAGATGGACTCGGCGTGCGTCGAACCGCGGCGGGACGAGGCCAATAACCGTCGACACCCCAAAGACGAGCACCCCAAACCAGCCAGTAAACGCGAACGCGAGCACCCCGAGAAACGCCAGTACGACCAGCGAAACACTCGTATAGTCCATCTGTCCTACTGTCTGTAGATACTGATCACCAACCGCAACCACCAGCAGCGTCCCGCAGGCCGCTCCCACGACGACTGCCGCGAGGAGCACTGGGATGTCGAGCGGGACGTTGGTTTCGTCGACCGCAACCATCACCCCCGTTCGCGGCGTGCCAAGCGCAACCAAGGCAAACAGCGCAAAGACCGTGTTGGCCGTATTTGCACCGCTGGTCGCCACAATGAAGCCACGGTCAGGGTCCCGGTTGGGAACCGCAGGCAACGCCAAAACCGAGGCAATCGCCGCCGAGATGCCGGGGAGGTAGCCAACGATTGCGCCAGCGATTGATCCGGCTCCCGCAGTCAGCCCGAGATCACGTCGACCCATCGTGAGTTTCGCGTCGGCCTGCGGTGGAACACCGCCACCGCCCATCGCATCCAGCAGGATCGGTGCACCGAACAACCCGGTCAACAGGGGTGTGAGCATACTCCCCGCGGCCAGTGGCGCGTTGGGCGTGACATTGAGTGTCACCCAACCCAGTGCAGCGGCGAGGGCGAACGACAGTAGGCCGCCAACCATGGCTTCGGGCGTCGACTCGGTAACGACGAGCAGGCAGACGACTGCGCTGAGTACGATCCAGAGATTGGCTCGTATAACGGGATAGCTGTGGGTCATCGCCCACGTGATCGGGACCGCCAGCGGTAGCGCAATCACGACTGCAAGCCCACTGCCAACCGCCGACAGCCGGAGTGCCTCGCGCCCCCGTCCTTCAAGAACGAGTCGGTGACCAGGGAGTGCGGAGATTGCCATAGCCGCGTCCGGGACCCCGAGTGTCAGCATTGGGACGATATCGAGGAAGGTGTGGACCACCCCAGCAGTGAGCATTGCGACGCCAATCAAGAGTGGGTCTCCCGGAATCGAGGCGGCGGTCGCCGCGAGCAGTAGTGCGAAGTTGTTGGCGTGGAGGCCGGGAATCAGCCCGCTTGCGGTGCCAAGGGTGATGCCACCCCCTGCAAACAGACAAAACGAGAGGACACCGAGATCCATTGGCGGTGCTGGCCACGTCTTCTGATTTAAATATCGGGTGGTGCTGTCGCTCGCCGTGTAGTACGCAAAAAATAACGGATCTGTGTTGGCGCGTTTAGCCGAAGAGGTTACCGAGGCCCTCGCCGTCGGCTTCCTCGTCTTCGTCGTCGTCGGCTGCGTCGGCTTCGTCGTCGGCTGCGTCAGCCTCGTCGTCGGCCTCGTCAGCGTCTGCCTCATCGTCGGCTGCGCCTGCGTCAGCTGCTGCGCCGCCGGCCGAGCCGCCTGCGGGCACGGCTGCGGCCGTCTCGATGGCTTCTTCGATGTCGACGTCCTCGAGTGCGGCGACGAGCGCCTTGACTCGGGATTCCTCGACGTCGACGCCTGCGCCTTCGAGGACTGCGGTGATGTTGTCTTCGTTGAGCTCTGCGCCGGTCTCGTTCAGGATGAGTGCTGCGTAAACGTATTCCATTGTTGTAGGTTCCTTGGGTTGTTAGAAGAGCGTTCCGAGGGCATCGTCGTCCTCGTCGTCGGAGTCTGCCTCGGCCTCTTCGGTGTCGTCTGCTGCTGGCTGTGCGTCGTCTGTGTCCGCGTCTGCGTCTGCCTCGTCGGTTTCGTCGGCCTCGGCTGCTTCGTCAGCCTCGGCTTCCTCGGCCGCTTCGGCTTCGATGTCGCGGAGTTCTTCAGGAAGCGCTTCCGGGTCGTCGATCTGAGCGACAAGCGCCTGGACTTGGCCATCGGCCTTGCCGACGAGTTCGCCCAGCACGTCCGGGCTCTCGACGGCACCGGAGAGGGCCACCGATTTGGCGTTGCCGGTCGCCTTCGCGATGAGCGATGGCGCGGTCTGGGTCGTCGGGTAGGTCGCGTTGACCGAGAGGTTCCGGGCCGCGGATGCGGCGGCCTGAATGTCTGCGCGGTAGTCGTCGACATCGATTGCGAGTTCGTCCGGCGAGAACAGCACGCCTTCGGAATAGACCCGCTTGAGATCGAGGCCGACTTCTTTCGGCTCGATGCCCATCTCGCCGAGCACGCCAGCGAGCTGCTGGTCGACTTCCTCGCCTTCGTCGAGGACGGTGCTGTCGGAGAGCACCTGAATCGAGCCCTCTTGAATCCGGGCGTCGGCTCCAGCCTGCTGGAGTTCGCCAACGAATGGACCGGGGTCGACGCCGGTGTCACCCTCGGGGATGACGATGTCGTTGGGCGCGACCTCGCCCGCACTGATCGGCGCGGGCGTTTTCGAGGCTTCGAGCTGTTTAAAGAGTCCAAAGGGGTTGTCGTTCGTGCCGATCAGGGCGACCTGTCCGGCGACGAAGTCGGTAAGCTGCTCGACGCCCTCGTTTGCCTCTTCGAGTGCGCGAACGACGAGCGTGTTACGGCTCATCCGGACGGCGGCACTGCCGTGGAGATCCCGGCGCATGGCCTGGAGCTGTCGGCTCGGAATGCCTTCGACGCCGACGATGCCGACCGATTGGTAGCTCGTGATGAAGTCGACGAGTTCGTCGACTTCGTCCTGTTTCCACTGTGGGATCGTCTCGGTCTTGCGGACGGATTCGCTCTGGCTCATTAGGCGTTCACCTCGACGGCGGGGCCCATCGTCGTCTTGACGTAGATCGAGTCAAGATTGAGGGGACCCTTTTCGAGGTTCGCTTCGAGTCGCCGGATGATCACGTCGATGTTGGATGCAATGTCCTCTTCGGGCATGTCATCGGCACCAACGCGAGTGTGGAACGTCCGGCGGTCCCGGGAACGAACCTGCACGGTGTTTTTCATCCGGTTGACAGTCTCGACGACGTCGTCGTCGTCGGGCTGTAGTGGTGTCGGCATCTTACCGCGCGGACCGAGAACGGTCCCGAGGTAACGGCCGATGTCCTGCATCAGGTCAGCCTCGGCGACGAAGAAGTCGGTCTCGTCGGCGAGGTCCTTTGCGGCGTCAGAGTCGTCGCCGAGGTCTTCGAGATCGTCTCCCGAAAGTACCTCGTCGGCAACGTCTTCTGCCTGCAGGGCGGTTTCACCTTCGGCAAACACAATAATCTGTGTTTCCTGGCCGGTTCCGGACGGGAGCACGATGCTCTCGTCGACACGTTTCGCTGGGTCGTTTAAGTCTAGATCACGCAGGTTTACCGCGAGGTCGACGGTCTCTCGGAAATTCCGAGGTGGCGACTCGTCGAGCGCGCGAGAAACTGCTTGTACTATCGTATCGTCTGCCATTATTCACCTCCGTAGTACGCAGGATATGCTCCTACGGGTTAGTGACACAGGCTACGCCTGTCTCATCGGAAGGTGGCGAATCAGCGTTAAAAAGCCGTCGAACCCGATTCGACCGCCTGTGGGTGTTTCACACGACCTCACGGCCGTTTGTGACTGTCTGTCTGGTCGGCAGTAGGCCGGCGATTGCCCGTGGGTAGAGCGGTACATACAGTGTTTTAACCCTGCGACAGCAGGATATATGAAATGAGTCTGAAGGTCGACATTCGCAAACTGGAGCTTTTCAATAAAATCTGTCGACAGGGATCGATCCAAGTCGCCGACAGCCTGAGTCAGATGTCGGGGATGGACGCCGAAATCGAGATGGCGAAGATCAACTTCCTCCATATCGACGACGTAAAAAAACACATCGGCAACCGGAACGCTGTCGGGATCAGTATCGAACTGACCGAGTCGCCATACGGCAACGTGCTGTTTCTTCTCGATCCGAGCGACAGCAAGCAGCTCGCGCAGTCGATGATTCCGGGCGATATGGGCGGTGACGACTCCAGTGGGTTCAGCAGTATGGAGAAGTCGGCGATCCAAGAGATCGGTAACATCATGACCTCCAGCTACATCGACGGCTGGGCGAACGTCCTCAACACGACTGTCAACATGACGACGCCGACCTTTACCTATGGGTCGACCGCGGAGATCATCGACAAGATGGGCGGCTGGCCCGACGAGGAGATGGTGTTCGTTCTGGATTCGGAGATCACGACCCACGATACCAACCTCGATCTGACAGTCTACACCTTCCCACAGCTTGACTCGCTGGTCGAACTCGTCCAAGGCATCGACGTCGACACGAAGATATAGACCGCAGTCTCAGAGGGCTTCAGTCGGAGCCACAGGCGAAGCTACAGGGATTCTGTACTGACCGAAAAACGACCGAAAACCGAGTTAGGCCGAGGCGTCGACGAGCACGTCGTCGTAGTCGCCGGCGTCGACACGCTTTTTGAACGTTCGGGCGTCCTCGCCGTCGATGGTGACGCCAAGGGTCATACAGGTGCCGCTGACCTCTTTGGCGGCGTTTTTCACGTCGTACGAGAGCAGGTCGGTCGACTTCTGCTCGGCGACCTTTTTGACCTGTTCGACGGTCATGTCGGCGACGAAGTTCTCGTGGGGTTCACCGCTGCCCGAGGAGAATCCGGCCTCGTCTTTGATCAGTTCCGATGTCGGTGGGACACCGACTTCGATGGTGAACGAACCGTCGTCATCGTATTCGATGGTAACGGGGACCTCCATGCCGTCGAAGGCATCGGTCTCGTCGTTGATCTGCTGTACGACTGCTTGGACGTCGACCGGCGTCGGGCCGAGTTCCGGACCGAGCGGTGGGCCAGGGTTGGCCTGCCCGCCAGGGACGAGTACTTCGATAGTTCCAGCCATATGCAGACAGAACCGTTGTCGGCTTTTAACGGTTGTTCTTTGGCAGTCTCCACGCGAAAGTGTGACACGCGTGGTTAGTGCTGCGTTTTAGAACTCGACTGCAAATGAATCATTCCAACTACTGGATTGCTTCGACTGTTGACCATATTCAAAACACAACGAGACTTCAGCAAGATTAATCAATTTATTAACACGATACAATACTGTAGATACACATATGATATATTTAGGAGCCTTAGTCGTGAGTGGGCTGCTCGTGGCCCCACTTATCTCCGGGATGATTTATTTTGACACTGCTCGACGGAGCCTGTCTGGGTCTATTCGTCTCCTACTGGTAGCTCTCTTCGGCATCAGTAGCTTCTGTGGGTTTCTCGTTCCGTATGTATTTAATAAGCAGATCTCGTATTTCTATCACTATGTTATCCAACCGAGACCAATTGCCGTTACGCCATCTAAATCGATACTCATCAGTATCACAATTGGCGTCCTAACCAGCGTACTTCTCGTCGGTGTCTATCTCGGTAGTATCCGGTTTATGCCATCCGAGACGGAGTAACCCGCTCACAGATGAGGGCCCGTCGACTGATGTAATTGGGTACGACTAGCAAATAAGTCTACGAACGTCGACTCAGAATTCGACCGCAAACGAGTCGACCTCGCCCGCGGCCTCGGCAATCCCTCCAAGTAGTGCTGCCACACCGTCGAGGTCCTCGGTGTCGATCACCTCGACCGGCGTATGCATATACCGGTTCGGAATCCCGATATTGAGCGAGGGAATCCCACCGCGACTCGTGTAGAAGGCATCCGCATCGGTGCCGGTCCGAGTGCCAGTCGCCTGCAGTTGGATGTCGACATCCGCGTCTTTCGCGGCCTGCCGAGCGAGGTCGACCACGCGTGGATGGTTCGCGCTCCCGCGTGAGACAACTGGCCCTGCGCCGAGTTCGACTGGGCCTTTGTGTTTGCCTTTCACGTCTGGGTTGTCGGTCGCGTGGGTGACGTCGACCGCGATGGCAGCGTCGGGATCGAGGTCGAAGCCGACCATCTGTGCGCCCTTGATACCGACTTCCTCTTGGACGGTGCTGACCGCATAGATGGTCGCGTCGACATCATGTTCGACTGCGTGCCGGAGTCCTTGGGCCGCGCTCCAGGTCCCCACGCGGTTGTCCATTCCGCGGGCAGAGAGGCGTGTCCCGTTGAGTTCGAACAGTTCTGTCGAGAACGTGATCGGGTCGCCGACCTCAACGAGTTCTTCGGCTTTCTCCTTATCTGTCGCGCCGATGTCGACGAACTGCTCGGCGATGTCGTTGTACTCCTCCTTGCCGACGTCGCGGAGGTGGATCGCCGTCTGGCCGATGACGCCTTGGACTGGCTCGTCGTCGGTGTGAATCGTGACGTGTTGGCCCTGCGAGACGGTGCGGTCGGAGCCGCCGATGCGGCCGATTCGGAGGAAACCGTTGTCGTCGATATCCCGAACGATGAAGCCGATCTCATCGCCGTGGCCGCCGAAGGCGATCTCGGGACCGTCGCCGGAGCCCTCGTGGACCGCGACCGCGTTGCCGTAGTCGTCGGTCATCACTTCGTCAGCAAACTCCGATACGTAGTCGATCCAAACGCGCTGGCCGCTGGCCTCGTAGCCCGAGGGGCTGGCCGTCGACAGCAGCGATTCGAGAAACTCGCGTTGTCCGTTGTTCATATCTGTGGCAAACGACACCACACCTATCAACCTAGCGTTTCGTGTGAGTGTCGACCGAGTGCAATGGATGAGGCGTGTGACCAGTCGACGCCACAACCGATTTAGGGCGCTTTGGCGTATGGTGTTGTATGGGTAACATTACGCTACTCGAACTCCACGTCCCGGAGGGCGACATCCAGCTCGGTCCCAAATCGCTCCGCAGTTCCAAAAGCGACTCCGAGGAGGAACCGGTATCGGAGCCCACCGACGAATCAGGCAGTGGCCGGTCGCTCCTCTCGCTACTGTTGCTCGTCGTGTTCCTTGCAGCCGTGGGTGTGATGGCAACGAAACTCCTCGGCGAGGACGCCGACGAGGAGATTGCTGGCTTCGACTAGCGCGACGTCACTACCGGTCCGCACAAGGACTTTACTCACGCACAACCACCATAGCGCATGGATCTCTTTCGCAGCGCCCAAGCGGTTGCGGGCTCACAGGGTGACGGGATCGTAGACTGGACCGCCGTCGCTGCGGCCGCCAAAGCCGCAACGCCGAGCGGTGACCTTGATCTCTCTACTGAGGAGCAACAGGGCTACCGAACCGATGTCCGCGAGGCCCGCGACCGGCTCCGGTCGGTCGGCGAAGTCGAGTTTGACCTGCCCGAAACCATCGAAATCCAGAACCGTCACCACTGGATCGACGCCAACATCGCCACCTTCCGCCGTGTCGTCGAACCCTTAGAAGAGCAGTCGACGATGTTCCCCGGCGTTTCCCGTGCGGTGAACACCGGCACGATGGCTGTCACTCTCGGTTTTCTCGGCCGCAACGTCATGGGCCAGTACGACCCGCTGTTGCTCGCCGACACTGACAGCCACTCGCTGTACTTTGTGCGGCCAAACATTCAGCGTGTCGCCGAGCAGTTAGCCGTCGACTACCCGCGATTCCGCCGCTGGATCGCCTTTCATGAGGTTGCCCACGCCGCCGAGTTCGGTGCAGCCCCGTGGCTCCCGGGCTATCTCGAAGACCGCATGCAGGCTGTGGTCACCGACCTCACGGAGGGATCGCTCAACCGTGAGGCCTACAAAGAACTCAACACTGCGATGACCGCCGTCGAGGGGTACGCCGAACTCCTGATGGATCAGGCCTTCGACGAGGAGTACGTCGACCTTCGCGCGAAACTCGATGCCCGACGGAAAGGTGGTGGCCCGTTCGTCCAACTGATGCGTCGACTACTCGGCTTGGGGATGAAACGCCAACAGTACGAACGCGGTGCGGAGTTCTTTGAGGCGGTGGCCGACGCCCGTGACATCGCGGCCGCAAGTGCGGTCTGGGAGAAACCAGAGAACCTCCCGACCGACGAGGAACTCGACAGTCCCGGTCGGTGGCTCCATCGCGTCGAAAAGTAGTCAGCGGAGCGATTCCCGAAACTCGCGGAGATTGTGGAGAACGAACCACAGCAGGACGACACCCACACCAATACCAACGGCGAAAGCGGCTGCGACCTGTGGCAGTGTCGGATCGATACGGAGCGACATGAGAGCGGTCGACCCTGCCACAAGCAGGACGAAGCCGATTTTAAGTCGCCTATTTGCGACAGTCTTTTCGTCTTCAGTGATGCTCGAACCGACCATTAGCCATCCCAACTGAAGAGGTCGTCCTCCGCATGCTGCAGTTCCTCGTTGGGAGTCGAAACGTGGAGACTGACGAACTGCCACTCCTCGCTTTCCTCACGTCGTTTGAGCAGCCCCGTCCACCGCGTCTCGAAGCGATAGTCAGTGTCCATCTGAATATCCGTCCACTCCATCGATACCTGATCACCGAACCACGCGATGTCGTCGTCGACTGTGACTGACAGATCGTGACTCTCGATGCTCCACGAATCGGTGGTCGCAGTCTGTTCGGAGAGCCCGTCGGCGACATCGGCGTAGCCGACCAGCCGTTCGCTGAGCCCGACTTTGATAATATCGGGTGACTCCGTGAAAAACGACGACAGCGTCTCGCCGTTCCTGAGTGCGTCGTAGTAGGCCGTTACCGTTTCGGCTGCGTCCCGTCTCATAGTTGGCCGTCGACCGCAGGGGGCTTCAAATCAATGTTCTTCAATAAACACTCCATACTTCGGCACTACATGATAGTAGGCCGTGACTACTTGGTCACGTTCCAATAGGAGACCGACGCCAGTTTGTCTCCGAGCGGCGTCTTGCCGAGAGCGGTGTCAACCTGCCGGAACGGGCGGGCGACCTGTTGGGGGAGTTGGCGGTAGAAGCCATACGGGAGGACGAAATCGTGGGCTTCCGTCTCGAGTTTGAGCTCCGAATCTGCAAGCAGGCTCTCGACATCCCGCCGGGAGTAGAGCCGCGACCCCATCGGCAGTAGCCAGTTGTAGATCACGCGCGTGCTACCGAGATTGAACGTGTCGAAAAACACCTGTCCTTTCGAGACACGGCGGAGTTCACGCAGGAAGGTGACGGGGCGATCTGCGAGATGGAAAAACCGCATTGCGAACACTGAATCGAAATGGTCGTCGGGAAACGGGAGCCGAGAGGCATCGCCGCGCATGAACTCGACGTGGTCGTCGACACCCACTTGCTTGGCTTTCTCTCGCCCCTGAGCGAGCATCGCAGGCGAAATATCGAGCCCGATGATGTCGGCTCCTTGCTGGGCCATCATCACCGTAAACCGGCCGGTGCCGCAGGCGACTTCGAGAATCCGTTTGTCGTCGACGGGACCCAGCGCAGAGAGGACCGCCTCCTTCTCTCGCCGATCAATGAACGCCCCACCTTCCGAAAACCGCTTGTCGTCATACTCCTCGGCGACATCGTCGGCCTGATACCACTCTTTGCCTTTCACAGTTGGCGAAACTGCACACTCAAGCACTAAAACCGTACTGGATACGGTCGTCCTGCACACACCGGCCCCCAGCCTCACAGAAATAGCTGTCAAGGCCAATAAATTTCCGAAACAGAACTAGTATCCCCTTATACAATCCATATTGATTTGCGAGATATGTAGCCAACCTTTACCATCCGTCCGTTTGTTTCGGGTTATCATGAGCACTAGTCCAGTTGAGGCCAGCAATCATGTGGAACTGTCAGAAACGGAGTTCCGCGACCGACTCCGTGAGCTCCCGCCGAGCGCGAAGCTCGTCGCCAAAGTTCTTGAAACCGACCAGCCACTCTCGCAGGGTCAACTCGCCGACGAATCGTTGCTTCCAGACCGAACGGTGCGGTACGCACTCAACCGACTGGAGGAGTCGGAGCTAGTCGGCTCCCGCTACAGTTTCAAAGATGCACGCAAACAGGTCTACTATCTGAACACCTAACGAAACAGTACCACATATTTCACTGTCTTTTCTGTAGAAATTAGAGAACAGCCATTTTATATATTCTCTCTCGAAACGTGTACTATGCAGCTTTCGGTCGTTGTACCGACTCTCAACGGACGAGATCAGCTATTGTCTTGTCTCGATAGGCTGACAGCCGAGGCTCCCGACGCCGAGATTATCGTCGTCAACGGGCCATCGGCCGACGGGACGACGGGGATGGTACGCGACCGAGACGACGTCGACGTATTAGTCGAAGTCTCTGCCCGAACAGTCAACGTCGCCCGCAACGCGGGCATCGAGGTCGCCACCGGCGATGTGATTGCCTTTATTAGTTACGACCTACGGATCGAAGACAGTTGGCGAGAGGCGTTGGTCGATGGGCTCACGGAGGCCTCTGTTGTGACGGGACCGACCCACCGGACAGTGCCGGGAGGAATGACGACCGAGTCGGCCGAACAGCGAGAAATTGCCCAACGGGATGTGACCTACTTTTCAGGCGGGAACGTGGCCTTTGAGGCCGACGTACTGAGGGATTTGGATGGGTTCGATGAGTATCTCGAAACCGGTGGCTCGCGTGATGCTGCCCACAGACTCGCAGGAATGACTGTCGACGTCGCGTGGCAGCCCGAAATGAGTGTCCGGTGTGAGTACGAGGCCGACGGCGGCCGGACACAGCGCGACTGGGGCTGGAAGTATCGGGCATTATCCTACCGATTAGTCAAAAACTACGGTGTCCGTCCAACGGTGCTGCGGCGGACGATCTCACACGCACTGAGCGATGCCGCCACCACCGCTCGGGATGTGATCGGCGGTGACGCCCAGCCGACTGCGTGGTTCGGGACGGGACGAGACGTTGTTTCGGGTATTACAACCGGGACCTCGGATGGGCTTGTCGCTCGATCCCGGGACCGAGATTCCTCACGCAACCCACACGGAATTTCGAAACGTGCCGATAGGGCAGTTGCACGATACGACTGGCGATAGTTGTCGACTGCGATGTAGTAGTCACCGACTACTGGGGAGCAAAGCCGGGAATCACACGCATTGGATTTTTATTGAACACGCGGTTCATCGCGTCTTCGGAGACATCGAGTGTGAGAATCTCCATAATTGCGACGTTCGGGTGGACTACCGGTGTGCCGCTACCGAACAGAATACGGTCGGGATACTCAAGCAGGCCACGTTCGAGTAGCTCCCGGGAGCGCACTGCCCACGTATCCAGATACAGCCGGTCGTAGGAGTCCAACAGGGCGAGCGAGTCGACCATCCGATTGCGGTCCATTGGGTAGCCGCCGAACCCTGAGAGAATCACCGGGAATCCTTCCCCCAATAGTGCCCGTTCGGCCGCCGATGGGGGGAACTCTTCTCGACAGTCGACAACCACCGGCAGGTCGACTACCGCCAGTTCGGCGACCACTTCCTCGTCGGGGAGTCCATCGAGGGCAGGATCGAGGACGAAGCCGTGAAACCGGTTGTCGTAGGCGTACTGCTCGATATCTCCCGGGCGGGTGTGGTAGTTGGCGCGGGTGGCTCGCATGTTTCGCACTGTCGCGACTGGTCCCCCAGTCGCGTCAAGCGCGCCGTTGAGTCGGGCAAAGGCGAGAAACGGCCGGTCGACGCTGAGCCGAGCAACGGCGTTGTTCGCCCGGAGGTAGCCCTTGGCCTCGGTGTGGGGGCTGGGTGAGATCGCTGCCCGGACGATGCCCGCCTGATGGCACTCCCGCTCCAACTCGTCGGGGCCGGTATCCCGACCGTAGGTCGTCACGGCCATCTCGTTGTGGTCGAGATGCGCATGGCAGTCGACCACACGAAACCCGTGTTCCAACTCCAACATTGTGTAGTCGTGGAACCGCGTCACATATAGTTGTTTCAGCACAGTAGACTGTCACCGTTGCTCGAATATCGACAAAACGGTGTCGACCGGCTTTCCCTCTGGTGGTTTCTGTATTCATGGATGAAAAAGCTTATATAGAACTGCAAACCATCTGATAGTGAGGTATTCATAATGTCATCACGAGGTCAACAACCACTGTTCATCCTCTCGGAAAACAACGAACGGACGAAGGGACAGGCCGCCCAAGACTCGAATATTCGCGCTGGTAAGGCTGTCGCCAACGCGGTACGGACGACACTGGGCCCGAAAGGAATGGACAAGATGCTCGTCGGCTCCTCGGGTGATGTCACGATCACCAACGATGGAGCAACCATCCTCAACACGATGGATATCGAGCATCCAGCCGCACAGATGATCGTCGAAGTCTCCCAGACCCAAGAGGTAGAGGTCGGCGACGGCACGACGACCGCCGCCGTCCTCGCCGGTGAACTCCTCTCGGAGGCCGAGGAACTCCTCGATTCGGATCTCCACCCAACGGTCATCGTCGAAGGCTATCATGAGGCCGCTCGCCTCGCCCAAGAGGCCATCGACGAGGGCGTTCTCGACATTGATCTCGACGACGACATCCTCGAAGCAGTCGCCGAATCCAGCATGACCGGCAAAGGAACCGGCGACGTCAACGCCGACGTGCTTGCTCGCCACGTCGTCGGCGCCGTCCGACAGGTCGCGGGCGACCGGATCGAACGCGAGGATATCCGTATCCACACCCAGACCGGCGCGGCCACCAGCGCCACCGAACTCGTCGACGGCGTCGTCCTCAGCGAGGAGCCGGCCAACGCCAACATGCCCCGAAGCGTCGAGAACGGCTCGGTCGCGATCCTCGAAGCCGAACTCGATGTCCGGACAAGCGAGGCTAACGCCGAGTACAATATTTCGAGCGTCGACCAACTCAACGACGCCGTCGAAGCCGAAGACAGCGAACTCCGGCGCTACGCTGAGACGCTGACCGAGGCTGGCGTCGACGTGCTGTTCTGCACGAAGGATATCGACGACCGCGTTGCCGGTTATCTGGCCGACGCCGGAATCCTGGCCTTCGAGAACGTCTCTTCCGAGAAATCGACGGCACTCGCCAAGGCGACCGGTGCAAAACATCTCGGCACGCTATCCGATCTCGAAGCGTCCGACCTCGGCAGCGTCGACTCGGTGTCTATCGAGAGCTACGGCGACGAGGAGGCGGCGTTCGTCGAGGGTGGCACTGACTCGAACTACGTCACGCTGTTCGTCCGCGGCAGCACCGACCACGTGATCGACGAACTCGAACGCGCGCTCAACGATGCCATCGACGTCGTCATCGCCGCCCTCGACAAGGGTGGCGTCGTTGCCGGCGCAGGCGGCACCGAGGTCGCCATCTCGGCGTACGTCCGGGACCATGCCGCAAGCGTCGAGGGCCGCAAACAGCTCGCCATCGAGGCGTTTGCGACCGCCGTCGACGCCCTGCCGCGCACGCTTGCGGAAAACACCGGGATGGACGCCATCGACGCGCTCGTGGATCTCCGCGGTCGTCACGACTCCGAGGGGATCGCTGGCATCGTCTCGACCGGTCGCAGTGGTGAGATCGGTGACCCGGTCGAGGCCGGTATCATCGACCCCGCTGCAGTCAAACGCGAGGCCGTCAAATCGGCAACCGAGGCCGCGACGATGATCCTCCGCATCGACGACGTGATTACGTTGGAGTAGTCGACGGCTAACTGCAGTCAATCGGCTTTTTCTCGTCGGGAGCCTGTCACGTCGACCGCGTTCTCACGATCTGCAAACGCCATTTAAGTAGTCACTGACTAATCAGCCGACGCTATCGGTCTGTACAGACGCTAACACGCGCCAGTCAAGATAGTAGATACTTAGTACGTCGACGCCGACGAATGATTGAAGACAGTAAGCGTTACCGAGGGAAACACTACATATGCCGAAAGAATACGACTTAGTCATCGTCGGCGGGGGAATAAGCGGTGCATCGTTGCTCTATACGGTCGCCACGTTCACGGATATCGAACGGGTCGCCCTAATCGAGAAGGAAGACGAAATTGCGGCGGTCAACTCCCATCACACGAATAACTCTCAGACGCTCCATTTCGGGGATATTGAGACCAACTACACGCTCGATAAAGCCGAGAAGGTCAAAGAGGGCGCGGAGATGGTTGCGGGCTATCTCGAAGCCAAAGATCCAGACCGCGAGATGCACTCAAAGCGGAGCAAGATGGTGCTGGCGGTCGGTGACGAGGAGGTCGACAAGCTCGAATCCCGGCAGTACGACGAAGGGTTCGGCGAGCTGTTCCCCAAACTCGAAGCCATCGGCCGCGATGAGATCGAAGCAATCGAGCCGAAGGTCGTCGAGGGCCGCGATCCGAGCAAGGATCTCATGGCGCTCCAGACACCCGACGGCTACGTCGTCGACTACGGCGAACTCGCCAAAGCGTTCGTCGATCAGGTCCGCGAACACGCGAACGTCGACGTCTACACCGGTACCAAGGTCAAGCGCGTCAACGAAACCGACGATGAGTACCTCATCGAGACCGACGACGAAGGCTGGTTTGGGGCCGACACGACAGTTGTCGCCGCTGGCTCTCACAGCCTCCAGATCGCCAAGAAAATGGGCTACGGCGAGGACCTCTCGCTGTTGCCGGTCGCGGGGAGCTTCTTTATTGCCAACGAAGGTCTGTTGAACGGCAAGGTCTACACCCTCCAGATGAAGAAGTTGCCGTTCGCGGCAGTCCACGGCGACGCCGAGGTCCACGACAAGAACGTGACACGGTTCGGCCCAACGGCGAAAGTCGTCCCAGCACTCGAACGCGGCGAGCTGTCGACGGTTGCGGACTTCTTCGATGTGTTCCAGCTCAATCTCGATTCGCTGTTGAGCTACGGCAACATCATGGCCGACCGAATTCTGCTGCCGTTCGTCCTCGAAAACCTGGTCTACGATCTGCCGGTCGTCGGCCGAAAGTCATTCCTACCACACGTCCAGAAGGTCGTCCCGACCGTCGAGGAGGGCGACATCTCGCGGGCCAAAGGGTTCGGCGGCGTCCGGCCACAGATCGTCAACACGTCGACCAAATCCCTCGACATGGGTGAGGCCAAGATCACCGGCGAGGACATCATTTTCAACATCACGCCCTCGCCCGGTGCCTCTACCTGTCTGAAAAACGCGATGCGAGACACAAAACAGGTCATCGAGTTCCTCGACGAAGAACACGAGTTCGACGAGGACGGCTTCCGCCGGGCAACCATCGACAATTTCCCACGCGAGGTCGACCGAGAGAAAGCCGCAGCCGACGACTAAGCGTACACCAGCCCAATCTGGGCGATGATAAACACACCGAGACCTATGAGTCCGATGCCGAGAAGTATTTTGCTGAGATTTGGGCCGCGTTGGACCTCCGGTTCGAGAAACGAGTGGTCGGGGTTCGCCGGATCGTAGTAAACTATCGCCGACCCACCGGGTTCGTACTCCTGAATGACGGTTTCGGCGGCCGATTCGCTATGGAAGAGCTTCGTAACCTGACTCTCACCGGGGTAGACAGTGGTGCCACGGAGCCGCTGGGTTGGCGTCTGGTACTCGTAGTCGACGGTTGGGACGTAGGTGGTCGAACTGCCGCCATCGAGCACCGGTTCCACACTGACCGACTCAATCGTACCGCTGGCCTGCTCCGAGCGCCTGATCGCCCTACTCTGGTGCCAGTAGGTTCGCACCCCGTTGGCGAGGACAAAGAGTCCCAACAGGGCGAGAATCCCACCCGTTGCGATGGGGACAGCGGTGGGAATCGTCTGGAGCATCTGTACACTCGTTGAGGCCGAAGCCTCAAATATGAATCCCACTTGATGGATTGGGGCTGAGTTACGTGTCGACGGCGTCGAGCCGCTCGGAGAGGCTCGCCCGAATTGCGCCGGTATCGCCGCCGATCCGAACGATCTGGTACCCCTCGTCGACGGCTTCGCGTGCAGCAGCGGGATCGTTCTGAATCCGGCCAATGGGAACCTCCGCGTCCAGACAGGCCTCACGGGTACGGTCGATGGCGGCCTGCAGTTTGTCGGGGTTTTTGTCGAGTGGCTCGCCGCCGGACATCGACATCGAGAGATCCGCCGGGCCGACAAAGGCAAAGCCGAGTTCAGGCACCGAGAGAATTTCCTCGATGTTGTCGACGGCCCGCTCGTTTTCGATCATCGTGCCGACAAGCACCTCGCTGTCCTCGCCACCGATGTGGCTGTCGACGTAGCCTTCCCACTCGCTGGTGCGGCCGACGCCGACCCCGCGGTCGCCGACATCGCCATCATAGCCGAAGAAGGCAGCCTCGACTGCCGGGCGGAGGTCGTCGGCCGTCTCGATTCGCGGGATGAGGATCGTCCTGACACCGGCATCGAGGACCTTTCTGACGAGCGCCGGTTCGGGCTTCGGAATCCGAACGAGGAGTTCGATGTCGCCGGCCTCCGCCGCGCGGGTAAGCTCCTCGAAGACGGTGCTATCGTAGGGACTGGGGCCACCGTGTTCGAAATCCAGCCAGACGAAATCCAGCCCGATGTTGCCGAGTGTCTCGATGACTGTCGGCGAGAAGGTCGCACAGGCCGCCCCGAAGACGGTTTCGTCGTTTTCGATGGCTCGGCGGAAGCTGTTTTGGGTCCTCATTGGCTTTGCTCCCGACCGAGGGCCTCGCGGTTGACTGTCGACTCCGGCAGATCACCCTCGTAGACGGTTCGAACGTTGGTCGACGCGCTGCGACTCATGCGTTCCAGCGAGTCGTAGGTGACTCCGGCGATGTGTGGAGTCATCAACACCTCGTCGTGGTCGTAGATCGGATGGTTGGCGCCGGGTGGCTCCTCTTCGAAGTTGTCGACTCCGGCACCGGCGATCACGTCGTTGTTGAGTGCCTCAAGCAGAGCGTCTTTGTCGACGACCCCGCCGCGTGAGGTGTTGATGAGGATGCCGTCTTCGCCAAGGGCCTCGAACTGGTCGGTCGAGACGGCGTGGTAGGTACCGTCGACCAGCGGGACGTGCAGACTCACGGCGTCGGACTCCGCGAAGAGAGTGGTGAGGTCGTCGACGCGGCCGATCCCCTCCGGAAGCTGATCTGCTGGGTGGCCCGGATCGTAAATAATGACGTTGAGGCCGATTCCCTGTGCAATTGTTGCTGTTTCGTGGGCAATCGAGCCAAAGCCCATCAGTCCGAGCGTGCTGTCTTGGAGTTCATAACCGACGAACGCCGAGCGGTCCCAGCCGCCGTCCCGGACGTGCCGGTCGGCAGCCCCGAGGTTGCGCCGGACGCCGAACTGGAGGGCGATTGCGTGTTCGGCCACCGACCGTGAGTTGACGCCCGGTGTGTTGCAGACCACGACACCGTTCTCAGAGGCAGCCTCCATGTCGACGTTGTCCAGCCCGCTGCCGTGTTTGGCGATCACCTTCAGGTTCTCGCCGCGCTCGATCACTTCGCGGTCGAGTTTGGCGACACTGACGATGACAGCGTCGTATTTGGCGATATCGTCGAGGGCGTCGTCGACGCTGTCGTACTCGTCCATCCCGGTACAGGTTGCGAAGTCACTGATCGACTCTGGTCCTGCTGGATCGATCTGCGGGGGGAGCAGTATTTGCCACTGGTCGGACATAGAACTCTATTTGCGATGCCCCTCCAAAAGTATGTAACCCCAAATCGACTGTTCGGCACCCTGTTTAGTATCCGAAAGAGCCGTGAACTCGACCGAACCAATGAGTCGACTGTTCGATAATACGTACTATTGTAGCTGAAGAACAGATTTTTTATAATTAGTGAGAATATAAAACACTGGTCCAAAATATATCTATACTACTGAAATAAAATGTAGTTTAGATTGGTATAATTAGTCATTATTTATATGCTGTATAAATCCTTTAGTGCCCTGTGACTAGTTACCAAAACATCCAATGTCGACAGACCATTCTACAGTGACAGAAGGGACCGAACGCGGTATCGAAGACGGGCTGATAGCCAACGCACAGGGAGCCGTCGGCGTGGTTCACGCCACCTCGGAGTCGGTCGACGAGCGGCTCTCGTTGATCCGTGAGGCGGCAAGCACGCAGGTCGAAGATATGGAGACCGTCGCCGACGATGTTTCGGAGTTGAGTGCGACGATTCAGGAAGTTGCGGCCAGTGCCGACGAGGTAAGCGAGACGACAGATCGGGCGGCGACGGCCGCAACTGACGGCCGGGAGGCGACCAGCGAGGCAACCGAGGCGATGACCACGGCCTCGACGGCGACCCAGCAGGTCGCCGAGCAGGTCGACACCTTAGAGGAACATATCGACCGGATCGACGAAATCGTCGACGTGATCGACGAAATCGCGGACAAAACGAACCTCTTGGCGCTCAATGCGTCTATCGAGGCTGCTCGCGCCGGCGAGGAGGGGGCGGGCTTTGCAGTGGTCGCCGACGAGGTGAAATCGCTGGCCGAAGAGTCACAGGCACGCACCGAGGAGATAGAGGGCTCAGTCAGCGAGATCCAGGCAGTGACCGAGGAGGTGACCGGTGCGCTCGACTCCGCGGTCGAGGCGGTCGAAACCGGGGCCGAGGAGGTCGAAACCGCCGAGGCGCAGTTGGATATCGTCGACGAGGAGATGGCGTCGGCAGCCGCTGGCGTCGACGAGGTAAGCGAGGCTGTCTCGGAGGGGGCAGAAGCGAGCACTCGCGTGGCGAACGTGACGCGGAACACCTCGGAGGCCGCAGGCGAGATCGAACGCTCGGTGGGTGAGATTCACGAGGAACGCGCCCAGACGACCGACCTGCTCGGTGAGATCGACGAGGCGCTGTCGACCGCAAGACAGCACCGAGACCAGCGCCTTGAGACGGCCGAAACGGTCCCAACGGGCATCGATGCGTTCGATACCGACGGGGGCCTCCCGGCTGGCTCCCGAGACGTGCTCCTGACTGAGCCGGACTCACAGCGAGCCCAAACCACCGTCGACGAGGCCGTCGCGGGGTTCTGCGCGGCAGCTATCGACGCCGGGTGGGCGGTCTCGCTGTCGCCGACAGCCACTCTTGACCGGTCGACGCTCCAAACAGTTCTCCAGCGGGAGGCGGGGATCACACTCACCGACGCGCTCGCGGGCAATCGGCTGTTCGTATTGGATCTGTACGGCTCGTGGCGACCCGAAGAGAACGTGATCGACGTCACGACAACGGGGCTCTCACGGGCCAACGGACAGGTCGACGCCAAGCGCGACCGCCCCTGTGTGGTGATCGGCAACATCGCGGGCGAACTCGATCTGATGGGCGAACAGGCCGTTCGCGAAAACACCTACGACAACGACGGCGAGACGCTGAGCGACGACGATCTCGTGGTGAACGTCGTCGACGAAACGGCCGTCCCACACCAACTCCAGTCGTTCTACGTCGGTGCGGCTGACAACAGCTGTCGACTGAGTTCACGATAGAGACGGGCCCGACAGCCGATTGGAGACGCTCGTCGACTGCGTTCCCAACTGCTGAGAGTCGACGACGTATATAAACGATCACTCACCAAACCACGATATATGACGATACTCGTTCCGTTTGACGGCTCAGAGCTCGCTCGAACCGCGCTGAAACGCGCCGAGACGTTCGCTGACAGCCGCGACGAGGAGCTCGTCGTGCTGACCGTGGTTCCGGACGACAAATCGTTCGCTGTCGAGCGCGGATGGATCGAATCGGGAGCAACCTACGATATCGACAGGGTGTGTCAACAGTTCGAACGGACAGTCACGTCGATTGTGGAAGATGCGACGTTTCGATGTGAAATACCCACAGACTCCGATGTGTTGACCGCAACGGCGACAGACGACATCACACGAACGATTCGACAGGTCGCTGGGGAACTCGATGTCTCGGTGATCTTCATCGGCACCGAGAACGCGGGTCGGATTTCGACGCCCGTCACGAGCGTTGGAAGTCCGCTTTCGAAGGACCCACAGTACGATGTTCATATCGTTCGACACACAGAGCCGTAGCTCGACGGCGGAGATATCCGACTAATAAGACGTTGGGTGGCCGTTCACTCAAGTCGCATCGCCGCATCCCGATCCACGAGTGGGTCGGCATTGGCGGTCGGCAGGGTAACGACATCCTCCGACCGGAGGGTGTACTCCCGGCCGTCGACGCCGAAGATCTCGCCCACATCTTTCGTGATACGAAGCGTCGTTCGGTCGCTGTCGTCGCCCGCACTACCCATCGCGTCGGTGGTGTCAGCCCCCGATTCGGTCGCTTCCGCAGTCGTTCCGGCGACCGCTTTCGGCGCTTCGGCTGCCGCCTCGCTGGCTGTCGATGTCGCTGACTGGTTGGCCGTGTCGGTGGCAGTCCCGCCATCGGTCGACGTTCCGAGCACGACATCCGTCTCCGACTCTGCCTCGGGTGCCGGAACCTCATCGGCCGACGTCTCAGTCGACTCTATTGGCGGAGCGTGATCCGCCGCAGGTTCCGACTCGGCTGGTGGTTCCGGCTGAGCCGTCGATTCGATTGGTGGCTCGGCGTCAGTCGACGGTTCGGTGTCTTCGGTCGACCCCATCGCGTCGGCGAGCATGCTGTCGGACGGCTCGGTGGCCCCCGGTTCAGTCGCCTCCGACTCGGCGGCCCGCTCCGTTGGCGGAGTCGGCGCTGTCGGCTGCGAGTCGGTTGGCGTGTTGGTCTGGCTGGTCTCAGCCGACTCGCCGTTGCCGGACAGTACGTCGAGCACGGTCTGTTTGTTCTGGCTGATGCGGGCGACCAGATCATCGAACAGCTCCCGTTCCTCGGTGGTCATCCCCTCGTCGTCGACCGGCATGTCCGCCGCCGCAAAACTGGCGAGTTTGACGACCTTGCCGACCCGACGTTCGTAGACCGCCTCTGCGACCTCCTTGGCGGTGTCGAGTTCGTCCGAGAGCTGGCGGACCTCGTTGTCCGAAAAGGGATCGTCGACCTGTTCGGCGCGTCGGTCCCGGCTTGCTTTCAAATCTTGAATGTAGGCCGCGACGTCTCCGTAGAAGGAATCCCGCAGCTGCTGGAGGCTGTCCTTGCGGCGTTCCTTCGATTGGACCGTGCGAAGCTCGTCGAGTTTCATGTGGATACCTTTTCGGCCTCGCCGCGCGCCATGAGAAAGACGCCGACGTACTCAGTTACTGTGTGTGTACCCGGCTCCAACTTAGTTATATCGCCCGCGAGATCAACCCGCCGTGGCTCGTCGGTCTCGATTGTGATCTCTTGGCCACCGAACGCCTCGGGCACCGCGTCGACCAGTGGATCGAACTCATCCAGATCCTCGCGGTCGATGGGCTGGACGACGAGGCCGCTGCCGCCGTGGAGCGTTTTCGGCAGCCGGATTAGTCGGTGTGTGTCGGTCGTCACCGGCTCGTCGATGGGTGCGGTCTGGTTCTCGACGACGCGCTCGACGAGTGTATCTTTCAGCAGTCGAATACCGGGACCGCCTGCCTCCATATTGCCTTCGGCAATCGCATCGGGATTGGCTTTCAACGCTCCCAAAATCGTCTCTGCTCGTCCGTCACCGATTCCGTCTATCTCGGTGAGTCGGTCGACTGCGTCGTCGTCGTCCATCTCCCGGAGTTCCTCGGCGATGTCGACCATCTCGCGGTGGACTCTGCGTCCCCACCCACCCTCGGTCTGTAACATGCGCTGGTTTGTGGCCCCCGGAGAGACGATTCGGATGAGGCCGTCAGTGTCCAGCTCGTTGGCTCGAATGTAGTCGACAATCTCTCGGCGGGCGTCGCTATCGAGATCCTGAATCTCCGGATCGCGGACGTGAACGTGGTAGCCGCGGCCGCCGGAGAAGACGACGCTCACGTCGTCGAAGCCGAAATCGTCCTCGACGAACGTCAGGAGCCGATAGAGGGCGTCCTTGCAGGCCGACAGCATCTCGGCGTAGGTCGACTCGTCGGGATCAATACTTGGGAGGTGATCGGCATCCAGATCGAAAACGAGATCCGCGCCCTGCCATCCTTTTTTCGACATCGTGCCCGCACTGGGGTCGGTGTAGCGGGCGGCCGAAAAGTAAGCGTGGCGGGGGGATTCGCGGGCGAGAAAGTCGTCGACGTCGCCGAGATCGAGCTGCGACTGGTGGCGAACCATCGTGGTCCCTGTGCCGGGCGTCCACGGGATGTGGCCCCACTCGCGCTCGTTGGCGGCCGGTGGCAGTTCGACGCTCGACTGTCGGTAGTAGTCGCCGAACCGGCCGCGAAGATACTCTCGGGTACGTTCGTCCATTACGGTCGACTGTCGGTTTTGCCGGAGCGACTAAAGTCGTTATCGTTCGGGTGTCCGAAGAGTCCAGATGTCGACACCAGCGTTTGAGGTCGCAGATGCTACCGACTGGCAACCAACTGCCGGTAGCCGAAAACCGCCCGTGGGAAAGCCGAATGAACACTTAGGGAGTCGGTTGTGGACGGTCGACTGTGGTACCATGACCGTCACAACCCTCCACGACAAATTCGTCTACGAACTGCAGCAGGCGTACTACATCGAGACCGAACTGGTCGACGCACTCGGAAAAATGGTCGAGTCCACGAGCGACGAGGAGATCAGCGAGGGGTTCGAGACACACCAGCGTGAGACCGGGGATCACGCCCGGCGGCTCAAAACCGTGTTCAACGCCATCGGCGAGGAGCCGGAGATCCGGCAGTGCCACATGCTGGACGGACTGATCGAAGACCGCGAGGAGTTCCTCGACAACGCAGCCGACGACGCGGATCTGGTCGACCTCTACAACGTCGGCGCAGGGATGAAGGTCGAACGGTTGGAGGTCACTACCTACGAGGGGCTCCTGACCCACGCCGACAGACTCGATCTCGGCAACGATGTTACCGATCCACTCGACGACACGCTCGACGAGGAGAAGGCCACGCTCCGGGAACTCAAAGGCGTTGCCGAGGGATCGAAGATTCAGCAGCTTGCCGGTCGACTGATGGGCTAAGACGGGCCGATAGCCCGCGGTCACGCGGCGGGAGCCACTCAACTCGGGGACCCACTGCCATCGATCAACTTGTTTTCCGTTTATTATGATGTACGCATCCTTTTACTCACTCGCCCGGAAGGGACGGATATCTAGACGATGGAATATCAATGGCTCATAGATCGTGTCGACGATCTCATCGTCAACCACTCGAAGACGGTCGTTGTCGTCTTCCTGCTCGTGACTGTCGTGTTTGTTGGCGGCCTCGGCAGCATCTCCTCCGAGAGCGGCCAACAGCAGTTCATCGAGGATCTCCCCTCGTTTCAGGCTATCGAGGACATCAACGAGAACTTCGGCGACAGTTTCTCCGAGGAGACCACGAGTACAACGCTGATCCAAGAGTCGACCAACGTGTTGTCGAGGGGCGCGCTGATCGACATGTTGGAGACGCGCAATCGGATCGTCGAGACGGGGTCGTTGCGCGTCAGCGATACGTCGACGACTGCCGAGACTATCGCCACGACACTCGACGCCAATGCGACGACGCCCGACGAGCAGTTGCGGGCGGTCGAACGAGCGACGCCGAGCGAGATCGACGCCGCGGTGCGTGAGGCCGACGAGACGAATCCCGGCTTCAGCTCGCAATTGAGCGATGATTTCAATCGCCAGTCGGCCTCGGCCACCGCAACGCAGGGCAGCGTGAGTCATCGAGCCGGACCCGGCGAGGGAGCCGCAACTGGTCCGGGCGGTGCCTCGGAGTTCCCACCGAACAAAGAAGACCGAATCGAGCGACTCGTTCAAGACGATAGCTCGTCGATCTGGGTCCAAGGGACGCCGCCGAACACCACCGGTATTACGACCAGCGTGGTGCTGCCGTCGGCACTCGTGTTGATTATGCTGTTTTTGACCGTTGCCTACCGGGATGTCGTCGACGTCCTGATCGGGCTGTTTGCAATCGTACTGATGTTGGTGTGGACGTTCGGTTTCATCGGGCTCGTTGGCATTCCGTTTGCGGTGCTTTTGATCGCGGTGCCGCCGATACTGATCGCTATCGGGATCGATTTCGGGATTCACTCGATCAATCGCTACCGCGAAGAGCGGGTCAAAGGGACGGGTATCTCCGAATCGATGACCATTACCACCGATCAAGTGACTGTCGCCTTCTTCATTGTCGTCGGCACCTCGGCGATTGGCTTTCTCTCAAACGTCGCCAGTTCGTTCCCCCCAACTCGTGATTTCGGAATCACTGCCGCGGCTGGCATCGTCTTTACGTTCCTCATCTTCGGGATCTTCGTGCCGGCGCTGAAGGTGACCGTCGACCGCGCCCGCGAAAAGTACCCAATTCCGACGTTTTCGGAGGCCCCACTCGGCTCGGACGACTCGGTGCTGGGTCGACTACTGTCGGTCGGCGTCACCGTCTCGAAACGCGGGCCACTAGTTTTCCTCCTGCTCGTGTTGGTTATTACGGCTGGAAGCGGCGTGTATGCGACTGGCGTCGACACCGGGTTCAGTCCCGACGACTTCAACCCGGATGCCGAGACACCGGAGTATCTCCAGTATCTCCCCGAATCGATCCGGCCTCCGGCAGAGTTCGAGTACGTCCGACTCAACGACTATCTCGACGAGAACTTCGAGCAGGACGGCCAGGTCCAGATGTATATCGAGGGGAACATGGAGCGGGATACGGCCCTCGAAGAGCTACACCGGGGAGCCGCTGACCCACCGTCGACATTCCGGTCGGATCGACGCCAAGCCGACTCCCAGAGCATCGTGACGCTCATCGAGTCCCGGGCCGAACGGGACCCCGAGTTCCGGGCGCTCGTCGACCGCAACGACAGAGACGACAACGGGATTCCCGACAGCAATCTCCCCCGAATCTACGATGAACTCGGTGAGAATGCTGACGGGTTCCTCACTGAGGGACGTGGGAGTACTCGCGTGCTGTACACTGTCGACGGGGATGCCGAAGACGAGGTCGTCACTCAGGACGCCTACAGTCTCTCCGGAGAGTTCCGGGACAGCGCCCAGCCGACCGGGAGCGTGATCATCTTCGACGAGGCGATCTCGCTCGTGTTCCAGTCGGTGATCGTGAGTCTCGTCTTGACGCTCATCGGAGCGGCGCTGTTCCTCGTGGCGGCCTACTGGGTCATCGAAGGCTCGCCCTCGCTGGGGATCGTCAACATGATTCCAATCGTGGTGACGGTGGTCGCACTGGTCGCCTCCATGCGAGTGGTCGGACTCAAGTTCAACGCGATCAACGGCACGATCTTGGCGATTGCGGTCGGCATTGGGATCGACTACTCGGTCCACGTCGTCCACCGGTTTGCCGACGAGTACCACAACACGGAGCTGTATCCCGCACTCCGGAAGACCGTTGTCGGAACCGGTGGCGCGCTAACAGGCAGTATGCTGACGACCGTCTTCGGCATCGGCGTGCTCGTGTTGGCGCTCAACCCGGCTCTCGGCGCGTTCGGGGCCCTGATCTCGCTGAGCGTGCTGTACGCCTATCTCGCCTCACTCGTGGTGTTGCCGAGCGTGATCGTCGTCTGGGCGCGTCTCCGCGGCGACACCGACGCGGATATTCCGATTATCGGGACCATCGAGACGGCGATTCGCAACCGAGGGTCGACAGTCCCGTCCCGAGGCAACGAGTAACACCCAGAGCGTAAGACTAACCATCCACCGTTGGTATCACTCTGTATGGATTGGCCACACGATCCCGATGGCGAACAGGGGAGCGAGGGCAGACGCCAGTACGGCCATGCGATCATCGCAAAGAAGGTCGACGAAGAGGGCGACTTCCCGCTCGACCGCGATTCGTTCGTCGCGGAGTACGGCGACGACCCGATCCGGATCGATTCCGAAACGGTCGTCCCGCTCGAAGAGATCTTCGATCACGTCGAAGAGTCCTCCTTCGAGACCATCGTCGACATGCACCAAGCGGTCGGCAAAGGGATGCGCCGTGGTGGCCTGTGGTTCTACGAGGGTGCTGACAAGTTCAGCCGGACGCGCTGAGTGCTGTTCTAACCGTGGGTATACGACAGACCGGAACTTAACCGTTCTGCAGGTGGCTTTTAGCTGACTGAGGCAAACAGAGATGTATGCGCAATGGTATCACCGTTCGTGACGTGATGAATCGGGAGTTCGTTGGCGTCAGTGAGTCGGATCGACTCGACGAGGCCGCCGAACTGATGACGGCCGAGACAGCCGAGGCTGTTGTCGTGCTTCGCGGCCCAGAGCCGATTGGGAGTGTCTCGACGGCGACGGCGTTGGCGGCAATGTTGGAGGGCGACCCCCACGAGCAGTCGGTCGGAGAGGTCATGGAGCCACCGGTGTCGACGGTCGCTCCCGACACCGCGCTGTCGGATGCTACCCAACAGTTGGTCAGCCGGTCGACGACACACCTCTTGGTGGTTGATGATGACGAGGTGGTTGGGCTGCTGACCGAACATGACGTGTTGGCTGCCACCGAGACTGTCGAAGCCTCGGCTGTCGCTACGTCCACGACCGCAGGCGACACCGGCGAGGCTACAGAGACCATCGAGTCGGAGGCCGCCACTGAGCAGTCGGTTCAGGGGATCTGTGAGGGTTGTGGCTCGCTGACGCCGGAGCTCGCAACGATGAACGGACAGCTGGTCTGTCCAGCCTGCCGGGCCTACTGATGGAGGTCGTTCGGCCAACGATCTCAGACGTCGAGACTCTCGTCGACTGCTGGGTGGAGCTGGCGGCCGACCAACGGCAGCACGGCTCGCGGCTCCTGACCGAACCCAACCGCGAGGCAGTGACCGATGTTGTCGCCCGCCACGTCGTCACCGAGGGGGTGTTGATTGCTCGTGAGGAAAACGAGAACGCGGAGACCGACGCGGAAAAAGGGATTCTAGGGTTCGTGATGTACCACGTCGAAGACGGCCACTACCAGCAGGATCAGTCGACCGGCGTCATCGTCAACCTCTATGTCCGCCCCGCGGCGAGAGGCAACAGTATCGGGACCGATCTGCTTGATGCCGCGGAGACGGAACTCGCCGAAGCGGGCGCTGATACGGTCTCCTTGGAGGTATTGGCAGCCAACAGTGACGCCCGGCGATTCTACAGTCGACACGGCTACGAGAGCCATCGCATCGAACTCGCAAAGCGGATCGAAAACGATACACACTCAAAGGGGGACCCATAATCGACAGATGCGCTAGGAGAGCATGGGGGGTTCATGCACTCGACTTGTAATCGAGACTTCCGGGGTTCAAATCCCTGTCCTAGCTTCCGAGACTATCTTTCCGATTTCTAACGGCCCTGAGAGACACCACTGTGTCTGCAAACGTGATACGGACACTGTTTTCAGTATAACACTCTTGTTAGCGTTTAAATATGTATTATTAGAACTGATATTCAGAAGATAAGTTTTAATTAAAATGATTGTTTCAGGAGGAACAACGTTTGCAGGAGTGTATCCTGCAGGCAGTACTCACACAATGTTTGAACATAGTGACAGAGGTCAGGTCGGTATTGGAACACTCATCGTCTTCATTGCGATGGTGCTTGTGGCAGCGATTGCAGCAGGCGTACTGATTAACACAGCCGGACTGCTCCAGACGCAGGCGGAGGCAACCGGTGAAGAGTCCTCACAGCAAGTGAGCGACCGCATTCAGATCCAGAGTGCAACAGGTGCCGTAGTCTACAATGCAGACGGCAAGGAGAACTACAACCTCACAGAGATCAATCTCACAGTGACGAAGGCGCCGGGTGCTGACGATATCCAACTCGAAAACGTGACCTACGAGTTCGTCACCAGTGATAGCGTTATCACCGGTGTGTTGGAAGAGGGCAAAATTTCCAACATTACGGCCCAGACGAACGATAACGTGATTACTGATCGGAGTGATCGGTACAAACTCACGTTCGATGCCAGTAGTGATCTCAATGGGAACCTCCAAGGTGGCGAGCAGGTTACGGTAACGCTGACGACTGCTCCGGGAGCCTCAACGGTGACGGAACTTCGCGTTCCTGACTCACTTATTGGAAAGTCGGCTGTCAAACTGTAGACGACGAATCCGCGACAACCCTTTTTTGCCTGTCGACGACTCGATAGCCGATAGTTTGTCCCGAGCGCCACCAGTGACCCGAACAGCGAGCTACGTCGAGTCCGGCGTCGACTGCGTCGCTTGGACGTGTCGACGGCGAATCACGCCGACATTGTTCGCGACGTTTTCGGTGAGTTCCTGAAACGCCTCGGCAGTGTCGCCCTCGTCGAGGACGACCGGTTCGCCACCGTCGCCGCCGGCTCGAACCGCGGGATCGAGTGGGATCGAGCCGAGGAACGGGAGGTTCTCCTCGTCGGCGAGTGACTGGCCGCCACCGCTGCCGAAGATGTCGTGTCGACCGCCGCAGTCGGGACACCGGAACTCCGACATGTTCTCGGCAATGCCGAGGACTGGCGTCTCGTGTTGGCCAAACATCCGCAAGCCTTTGATCGCATCGTCGAGGGCGACCTGCTGTGGCGTCGTGACGATCACTGCACCGGTCAGGGGGAGCGTCTGGAGGATGGTAAGCTGTGTGTCGCCGGTGCCCGGCGGCAGGTCAAGGACGAGATAGTCGAGTTCGCCCCACTCGACGTCGTCGACGAGTTGGGTGAGGATCTTGTGGACCATCGGACCGCGCCAGATGACGGGGTCGTCCTCACCAACCAGAAAGTCCATGCTCATCAGTTTCATACCGTAGCGCTCCGGCGGAATGAGTTGCTTATCCTCGGTGGCCTCGGGTCCCTCGTCGCTTTTGACCATCCGGGGAACGTTCGGGCCATAGATATCGGCGTCGAACAGGCCGACGCGAGCGCCGAGTTGTGAGAGGCCAGCCGCGAGATTGACTGCGACCGTCGACTTGCCGACGCCACCCTTGCCGGAGGCGACCGCGATGATGTTTTTGACGTTGGGCATGACCTCGTCGTCGGAGCCGAGGGAAGCGGGGAGTCCGGCACTGATCGAGAGGTCGACATCCGGAGCCTCCGCGGCGAAGACCTCGCGGACGTCGTTGGCGATCTGGGATTCGTGTGGTGCGTAGGGGGCCCCGAGAGCGAGTGAGACTTTGACGTGGTCGTCAGCTGTGTCGACCGCGTTGACGAGGCCGAGCGAGACGATATCGTCACCCAGATCCGGATCCTCGACCGTCGACAGCAGTTCGAAAACGGCATCCTCGTTCATACCTGTCACTCGGCGCGAGCGCTGAATAAGGATTTGGTCCGCGCACGCTGACAGCTTACTGGCCGTCGATCAGTGTCCCTGGATTCTCTCCCTGAAGAAACGCCACGACAGCGTTGGGACCGAAGATCTGGGCAGGCGCACCGAGGTCGAGCAGTTCCCGAACTTTCGCCGCCATCCCGCCGCTGACGTCGGTCGACTCGCTGCCACCGAGCACCGACTCGACATCGCTGAAGCTGCTGATCGTCTCGATAACCGTGTCGTCCGCATCGAGCACACCCGGCACCGTCGAACAGAGGCCAACACGACTCGCGCCGAGCGACTCGGCGAGACTGGTGACGATTTCGTCGCCGCTGAGTACCGTCACGCCCTCGCCTGCATGGGCGATCACGTCGCCATGGAGCACCGGCACGAATCCCTCGTCCAGTAGGCCCTCGGTGGCCGTCGCTGGTAGTGAGAGTGTCCCGCCCTCGTCGCGGGCCGCAACCGAAAGGGGATGGACCGGCAGTGCAGCCACCTCGCGCTGTTGGAGCCGGTCGACCACCACCCCGTTGAGTCGCTTCATCGCACTGTGAATCGCGTTCGCTGCGGCCGCATCCGCAGTTCCCTCGGTCGTCGACACGCCATGCTCGGCGGCGTGAACGTGACCGAAGCTGCCGCCACCGTGGACGACGACGAGGCGAGCGCCGTCGTTCCTAAATGCCGCCGCGACTGCGTCGAGAACGCTATTTAAAGCCTCGTCGTCGACCGTCTCGGGGCTGTCTTTATTAGTGATGACGCTGCCGCCGAGTTTGAGCACGACCAGTTCATCGGGTTCGGTCGGTTCGTCGACCATCTATTCGTCCTCGACGCGGACGCCTTCGGTTGCGAGTTCGGCCCGGAAGCTGTCCTCACAGCCCGGCGTGTACCGGAGGCTGGTCTGTGTTTCGGCGGTGCGGTCGAGGGCGACGATACAGCCACCACCGCCCGCGCCGGTGAGTTTTGCTCCTTCGGCTCCTGCCTCTCTGGCGGCCCACACCATCGTATCCAGCGACCGCGAGGAGACCCCAAGCGCCGACAGCAGGCCGTGGTTGATGTTGATCAAATCCCCGAGTTCGGAAATGAGTTCGTCGCTCGGCTCGCTGTTAGGGTCGGCTTCGGCAAGCAACGATTCGCCGGTCGACACGATATCGCCGATTGCTTCGACCGTGTCGGCGGCGAATTCGTAGGTATCCCGCAGTTCGCGCACGCTGGCCACCAGTTTCCCGGTGTCGCCAGCACCGCCGTCGAAGCCGACCACAAAGGGGAGCGTGGGCGTCGACAGTTTGGTACAGTCGTCGCCAGCGACTCGGACCGCACCGCCCATTGTCGAACAGAAGGTGTCTGCGCGTGAGGCCTGACCATCCTGAACCTCGTACTCCGCGTTATAAGCGCGGTCGGCGAGTTCCCGGAGGTCGAGCGGCTCGCCGAGGACCCGTGTTGCGGCGTCGATCCCGGCGACGACGACTGCCGCCGAGGAGCCCAGCCCAGCGCCCAGTGGAATCTCGCTTTCGACCGTAATATCGAATCCCGCATCGGGTGCGTCGGCAGCCTCGCGGGCCTGCTGGACGGCGGCATCGATATATCCCATCGCGGCATCGAGCAGTGGTTGGGGGACGTCGACGTCCGGCCGGTGGTCGGTGGTTCCGGCGTACTCGACGACGAACCCATTCAGCGAGAGATCCGCCGCCTCCACCCGAACGTGGTCGTCTTCACGGAGTTCGGCGGTGACTGTCGCCCGTTTCTCGATGGCACACGGCACCGCTGGCTCGCCGTAGACGACCGCGTGTTCGCCGAACAGGTAGACCTTCCCCGGCGCACTGACGGTCGTCATACCGCAGCCCCCGCCGCGATTCGGTTGTGTTGTGGGAACGACTGCATGATGTATAAATACGTTACTATAGCGAGGGTTTTTATATGTCTCTATAGTTAGCCATAGATGCAAGAGACCACTCTCGTGTGGAGTGGTTGCTGCGATTGAGGTGCGGCATTCGTCCTCCTCAAAGGGAATTGGGAATGGACGTTCGATCCGCCATTGGTGCGGGTCGTTGTTTTTATACGGGGATCACTCGGTGAGCCGCTGGACTGTCTGTGAGATGTCCTCGATGGTCGCGGCCTGCTGTTCGTTGGCGGAGGCGATCTCCTCGGCCTCGTCGGCGACGGTGTCGGCTCGGTCGACGAGTTCATCGAGCATACTGGCGACCTCCTCGGAGCTGGCGGCCTGTTGGTCGGTGGCATCCGACACCTCTCTGATCCCGTGGGCGGTCTCCTCGACCGCGTTGGTGATATCGTCCAGCAGCTCCATCGCCTCGTCGACGCGCTCGACGCCGCGTTCGATCTGTTCGGTTGTTGCATCGAGACTGTCGACGGTTTGTTCGGTGTCGCTCTCGATGGCCGCAACGAGATCCTCGATCTCTTGGGCGCGTTCTTGGGAATCGCTGGCCAGCGATTTCACCTCGTCGGCAACAACAGCGAACCCCGAGCCAGCTTCGCCCGCGCGAGCGGCCTCGATGGAGGCATTCAGTGCGAGAATGTTGGTTTGCTCGGCGATATCGTTGATTACCTCGACGACGGAGTTGATCTCACCCACGCGATCTTGGAGTTCGTCGACGTCGGTCGAGACGTCGTCGACAGCATCGCCGACGTCGTCCATGACGTCCATCGCGTCGTGGGCGGCGGCTTGGCCGTCTTCGGCCAGCGTCTGGGCGCGCTGGCTGTTGTTTTCGACTTCGGTGGCACTGGAGGCGATCTCCTCGACGGTCGCGCTCATGTTCGAGACCTCGCTGGCAATCGATTCGACCCGCCCGGACTGCTCGTCGGCGAGCGTCGAGATCTCTTGAGAGGAGTCGGCAACACCATCCGAAGAGCGCTGAAGCTCCGTCATCGGGGCTTCAAGATCGTCTTCGACCTCGGCGGCCAACTGCTCGCGTTGTTCGACCTCGGCGGCCAGCTTCTGGCTGTAGGAGTGGATGTAGGTGTCGGCGACGACCTGCATATCGAGATTGATGATCCGAAGTACGGCGGTGATATCCTTCCGAAGTTCGCTGAGTTCGTCTTCGACAATCGTGTCGACCGAATCGGCGAGTGTATCGCTCTGGGCGTCGCTGTCGGTCAGCTTCGACTGCAGTCGGTCGGTGAGGTGGTCGCTGGCACGCTCGGTCAGAAGCGGCAAAATCAGGTCGTAGTAGACGCCGTACTGGCCGATGTACTGCTTCATCGGCATTTCGAGGATGTCGTGAAGTTTGCCGATCCGCGCGCGGTCTGCGAAGTACTCGGGGCCGTACTCGCCCTCGGCAAGTGTCGCAAAGTAGGCTTCTTGGGTCTGTTTCAGCGCGTCGACGGCCTTCGGCGAACGACTGATCACCTCGACAGTCTGGTCGTACTGGGTAAGGTTCTCGTAGAACAGCTCGCCGATTTCCTCGGCATTTTGCTCAAACAGCGGTCGGAGGCTGTTGAGTCGATCGACATCATGCTGGTCGAAGTTGATGAACTCCTTTCGCCACTCGATTTCCTCCCGGTCGAGCTCGTTCTCTCTCATCAGTGAGTCGACGTCGACCTGATCGTTGAGCCCTCCACGCCCTAACATTGCCGCGTACTCAGTCATACGTCCACAGAGCCGGAGTCCGTATTTATACCTGTTGCAGAGATCCTCAGTTTTGATAGCGTGAGACGAACATATTCGGTCTTTTTATATAGTCACAGGGGTCGTTGCTCGACGCCGCCGTCCGGCTGCCGGATAAGCGCCGAAATCGCCTCCGGTGTTTCGACGAACACCGTTTCGCCGCCCCGGGAGTCGAGAGTCTCTCGAATCACGTTCTGACAGTGTACCGCTCCGTTCGTCCGTGGTTCGTCGTGGCGAGTGTGGCCGACGACCTGCGGGGGTGCATCGGTCGACAGATGCTCGAAGTCGACCCAGATCAGTCCCGCGTCGGGCCCTTTGAGGTGGGTCGCCCCGACACCGAGTACCTCCGGATACGCCTCGATGATTCGCCCCTGCACCGCCAGATCATCGTCAGTGCCGATGGCGGCCAGCAGTTCCTCGGCGGCCGACACTAGCGACTCGTTGACTGCCGAGACGTCGTAGGACTCGTCCGAGCCAGCATGCGCGTAGGTGACGTTGTGGCCCCGGTAGGCTGCCACGACGTGGCCAGCGATGATCGCCTCACAGAGTCGACGCCGGGCTTCGTCGTCGACCTGTCCCGAAAACCAGTTGTCGAAGCTAAACTGGTCCCGCGACAGCATGAGTGCCTCGTGGTTGCCAAGTGTAACCCGGACGCGGCCGGGTGGGGCCTCTTCGATGAGTCGGGCGACGAGGGCGAGGACCTCGTCGTTGGCCGGGCCGCGGTCGACGAGGTCGCCGTTGAACACGAGGACGTAGTTCTCGTCGGCCCAGTGGAGCCGCCCATCCTCGTCAGCGACGACAACTGGCTCGGTCTCTGGGTGATCTGTGAGTGTCAACAGCGCACTACGAGCGGCATCGAGATAGCCGTGGATATCACTGATGGAGATGATTGCAGGCGGTGTTTCGTCGGCTGGCAGAGCGTCGACCTCGTCTCGGAGCGAAGGGTCCAGTTCGGTATCTGGAACGTGGAGTGGCATGTAACTACCACTGAGGCGCACAATACATAATGGGCTGCGATACCTCGGACAATCCATACAGCACGGCTTCCCGATGAAATTTCACCCATCTACTCCGCACGTCGACGACGCCCCCGCCGAGCTACTGGACTCGGGTCACCTCTGGATTCTTGAGCACGTGGCGGGCGCGCCGTTTCGATTTCGGCTCAGAGACTCCGGCATGATCCAGTTCGGTGACGCCGACCACGTCTACGACAGCCCCGATGGGCTTCCAGCTCAGTATCAGCATGCGGTTCGACACGTCCAGACGCACCTCGACCGCGAGGCGCTCCGCGCGGCGGTCGACGACGTCGAGGCAATCGTCTTTTTCGGGATTGCAACGCAGTATCAGGGCATCGACTACGAGTGGGACCGGCTGCCGTCGTTTTTAGGGTACGATATCTGGTCGGCCGAGGCCGAAGCGTTCCGGCCGCCGGATGCCGTCGACGGTATCTTCGGTCGACTCGGCTTGCAGGCAGTCAACGCCATCGAACAGGAGGTTCGTGCCCGGGATTTCAACCCCGAGGCGTATACGATGCCGCAGTCAGCGTGGTATGACGGCCCGGCCGCAGGCGTCGTCATCCGAGACAAACAGGGCCACCGTGGAAGGCTCACCAGTCCCGATACCCACGCGACCGAGTCGACGGAAGCGAACGAACCAACCGAGACGACCGCCGAAGACCTCGTCGCAACGTACGGGACAGACCAGCGGTTTCGGCGGCTCAGCAAGCGGTTGGCCGAGCAGGGTCGGCCAGTGACCGTTGAGGCCCTCGTCGAGCGCGCCGTAGAGGAGATCACTCGTGGACTCCCCGCGCGGACGTTCGGAGATCGGGGCGTCGACATGGGCACGTTTCGGTCAGCACTCGCCGCCCGGATACAAGCGTATATAAATAATAAATAATAAATAATGCAGAATACGGCGAGCAAGACTTCTGACCCCCTCAGTTGGTCGGTTTACCCCAAGAGACTTTTTATGCCCCATACCCTATAGAGCTATACTTGAATGACGGGACACGAATCTCGACCTCCCGGTGTGGACCATGAAGCCGACGTGGAGTGGTGCCACGAGACCGTTCAGGGGGTTTCTCGGACGTTTGCGCTGACTATCGACGTGTTGGACGACCCGATGTCGACACACATCTGTCTGGGCTATCTGCTTTGCCGGGTCGCCGACACCATCGAGGATGCGGGCCACATCCCGCCGGAACCACAGGCAGAGCTGCTCCGTCTGTACGACGAGGCGCTCGATCCAACGGTCGACACGGATATCGAGGCGTTCAGAGCTGCGGCTGATCAGTGGCTTCCCCCGGTCGACGAGCGGTCGGCCGATTGGACAGTCGTCGCCGAAGCCCCACGAGTGGTGTCGACGTTCGAGGAACTGCCGGACGATGTCCAAGCCGCAATCGTTCCACCAGTCCGTGAACTCGTCGACGGGATGGCGATGTTTGTCGACCGCCACGCCAGCGACGGCGGCCTCCGCATCGACAGCCGCGACGAACTCGAAGAGTACTGCTACTACGCCGCCGGCACCGTCGGCAACCTCATCACGAACCTCCTGACGCGGGGCGATATCGCGGCCGACCGTCGACAACAGCTGTACGATACGGCCGTCGAGTTCGGCCTGCTGCTGCAGTTGGTCAACATCTCGAAAGATGTCTACGACGACTACACCGAGGAGAACAACGTCTATCTTCCTGCTGAATGGCTCGACGAAGCCGGGATCGAACAGGAGAACGTTGTCGACCCCGAGAACCGCGAGGCGGCCGCCGAAGTCGTCAGTCGGACCGCAAGCCACGCCCAGTCGTTCTTGGGCGATGCCGAGGGGTATCTGAAGGCGATGCCGCTTCGGCACGGTAACACGCTGGCCGCGTGGGGCGTCCCGTTCCTGCTGGCGGTCGGCACGCTCCGGGAACTCACTGCAAACCCAGAGGATGCGCTCACCGAACGCGGCGTGAAAATCTCTCGACAGGAGGTCTTTGCGGTGATGAGTGCAATGCGAAGTGGCGGTTCAGAGTCGCTGAGCGAACTCCGGAAGACGATTTCGAAGCGACCCTACCATCTCGTCGCGAAAAACGCCGACTAGCTATCGACGACAGAAGCCCGTCGACGTGTGTCCCGTCAGATGGTTTGTTGTAGGAGAGGGTGTCATAGAAAGCGTCACACACGAAGACGCAGGATGTTGGAACTGTGTCTACGAGCGCCAGCATCCTGCAAGAGGAGACTTCTATCGACGAGTTCTTCAATGTAATGGCGACCGAGACGCTC
>Ga0208281_10005_pt1 | contig 144696 bp, 162 predicted proteins | sample AntDeeMetVIRDL14_FD_184781 | JGI IMG/M metagenome (GOLD analysis project Ga0208281, IMG submission 184781) | Saline lake microbial communities from Deep Lake, Antarctica, in enrichment culture - Antarctic Deep Lake Metagenome VIRDL14 (SPAdes)... ... | reverse complement strand
GAGCGTCTCGGTCGCCATTACATTGAAGAACTCGTCGATAGAAGTCTCCTCTTGCAGGATGCTGGCGCTCGTAGACACAGTTCCAACATCCTGCGTCTTCGTGTGTGACGCTTTCTATGACACCCTCTACCATCGTCTATCGTCTACTATCATGAGAGTATGGAAAAGTATCTTCGAATTTGATTATTTTTGTTCTTAGACTCAAAATTTAAACCTTTACGAATACTATATAAATAAAATGCCACAATGAATATGTGTGATCAGGATGAGTTTGCTCGAAATATCGGTGACTCAGTCGACTAACCTACGTTTCAGCGCGGATCGTTCATGTCGACGGAAGATGTAATCCGACTGTATCGCTATTATGCAGAGTTGAGTGCCTGTTCGTATTCATAATGTGGCCATTGTCGTGGTTTGAACTATATTTCATGCATATTCATTCGATATTTTTCACCACAACTATAATGACACCGCTGGAAGCAGAGACAACTATCAGACAATGTTACCAGAAGCCCGTCAGCGAGAGATCGTCGAACACGTCACCGAGAACAGTGGCTGTTCGGTCGATGAGCTCGCGGAGTTGATGGAGTGTTCGAAGGCGACGATCCGGCGGGATCTCAACGCGCTCGCCGAGAAACAGCTGATCGAGCGCTCTCACGGCGGTGCCGTGCCCGCGACCTCGGTCGGCCAAGAACAGAACTACCGCCAGCGGGAGGTCCAGAACCTCGAAGCCAAGATGGCGATTGCCGAGCGCGCCGTCGAGGAGATCCACGACAATCAGGTCGTCTGTTTCGATGCGGGGTCGACCACCATGCAGATCGCCAAAGGGCTGTCGGCCAACGGGAGCCTCATGGCGGTAACGAACTCGCCGCTGCAGGCGATGGAACTCGACGATACGGGGGTGGAGGTCAAACTCACCGGCGGCTCCCTGCGGAGTCCGACCTACTCGCTTGTCGGGCCGAGCGCCGAGCGATTCATGGAGCGGATGACGTTCGATCTGCTGTTTTTGGGCACGAACGCGATCCACCCGAGCGAGGGGCTGATGACACCGAACGAGGCCGAAGCCAACATCAAATCGCTCATGATCGAGAAATCGAACCGTGTCGTCCTCGTCAGCGATCACTCGAAGTTCAACGAACAGAGCTTCATTAGCTTCGCCGAGTTCAGCGAGATCGACCTGCTGATCACCGATAGCGAACTCCCGTCGGAACTCCAGGACAAATTCGAGGGCGGCAACGTCGAGATCGCCTCGGTGACCGTTGCATGATCGTCACCGTCACACTCAATCCTGCCGTCGACCACACCATTCAGGTCGAGGCGATGCCCGACCCCGAGACGGTGGCCCGTACCGACACCGCACGGTTTGACGCCGGTGGCAAGGGAATCAACGTCGCTCAGTATCTAGTCGGACTCGATGCAGAGACCGTCGCAACCGGGCTCTTGGGTGACTTTTTGCGCGACTACATCCGCCGGGAACTCGACGCCGACGGCCTCGCCACCGAGTTCGTCGAGATCGAGGGCCAGACCCGACTCAACACGACGATCCTTGATCCCGATTCGGAGTACAAGATCAATCACACCGGTCCCACTGTCGACCGGACGGCTGTCGACGCTGTTATCGACGTCATCCAAACATACGAGCCGTCGATGGTACTGGTCGGCGGCAGTCTGCCGCCGGGGCTCGATTATCACGCCATCGACCGGATCGCCGACGCCGGGGACTGGGCGACGAGCGTCGACGTCGGCGGCGAGATTCTCGCCCAACTTGAGGCGGAGTACGCTCTCTGCAAGCCAAACCGAACCGAACTGGCAGCCGCGACCGGAGCGAGCGTCGACTCCCTTGAGGACTGTCTCACGGCTGCCGAGCAGCTCCGAGAAAGCGGCTTCGAGCGCGTCGTCACCTCGCTGGGGAGCGATGGCGCACTCGTCGTCAGCGAAGCCGACTGCCTCCATGCGGCCGCACTCGATGTCGACGTAGCCGACACTGTCGGCGCTGGCGATGCGATGCTGTCGGGCTTTCTGCTCGAACTCTCGCGTGGCAACGACGCCTGGAGCTGCCTCCGCCGTGGGATCGCGGTCGCCTCTCGGATCGTGACAGTTCCCGGAACGCGCATGCCTCCCTTCGACGACCTCGACGAGGCCGCACAGCGCGTCGAGATTACCGAACAGACGGTCCCATCGAGCGACTAACGGCGACGCCGGCGGCTGTTCTGAGAGACTATTTAAAAAAGTCCGACTACGGATCGAACGGTGTTCGGACTGTGGGAAGGCCGAACGTCGCGGGGGCGGTGTTAGGCTTCGGCGCCGGCTTCGAGTCGTGTTTCGAGCTCATTGATGAGCGAGTTCGTCCCGAAGAAGGTGGGCACTCGTTGGTGGCGTCCCTCGGGTTCGACATCCAAGATGGGCTGGCTCCCGGTCGACGCTGCACCGCCGGCACATTCGACGGCGTAGGCAATCGGGTTCGACTCGTACTGGAGCCGGAGTACGCCGTCGGGTTTGGTCGACCGGGCTGGGTAGCCGACGAGACCACCGTGGGCAAGCAGTAGCCAGACGTCGGCGATCATCGCCCCAGTGTACCGATGGGCGTACTGTCGGCCCAACGTGTCGTCGTAGTCTCGAAGGGCCGGGGTCCACTCGGTCGGGCGGCCCGAAAAGCTCCAGATGCCACCGGCTTCGGGGAGCGCAATTGGTTCGCCGTCGACGATAGCTCCGTCCTGGATGGTGTACTCGATGAGTTCGTCGTTGGCGGCGACTGCCAGCGTCGTTACCGGGCCGAACACCAGACAGAGGCTGGCGACCAACTCACGGCCACGCGCCGGCAGTGGAGCGTCGTAGACGCCGATAATCGTGCCCACCGTCGTGTTCGTCTTGATGTTCGACGAGCCGTCGAGGGGGTCAGTTGCGACCGACAGCCCCGAGCCAAGATCGGTGATTCCCTCGCGTTCCTCGCTGAGGTACTGTCCGAACCCGTCGACCGAGCCCACGCAATCGAAGATGATCTCGTCGATCTTCTCGTCCGCAATGCGCTGGGTATCGCCGCTCGGATTCACCTTGCCACTGGCTCCTCGTTCGGATGCGAGTGCGGTCTTGATCTCCGGAATCACCTCGATGAGTGTCTCGATGAGGCGAGTGACTTCGGTTCTCGTGTCTTGTCTGAGTTTGGTGGTCGGACCCATACTCCAATCGTCGTTGATCAGTTACAAACAAGCATTGGATTGGATTGTTTTTGAATGATTTTGAATGAAAATAGAATATGTGGGCAGGCAAACTGGATTCAGCCCCCGTGTACTGTCTTTTTATTGCCATTATGCGCTGCTGTCGACACTCATTATATCGGTCACCACATCGACTTCCGGAACCAACTGTCCAACCGACGGCTGCACGGCGTCGACTCGCCGGTTCGCCGATTTTGCGGACCTACTCGGGAGGAGTGTTCGGTCCGGCTGCCAACCGTTCTTTGACAGTTTCAGCGACGCCCAGCAGATGGGCTTGGCCGAAGATAGCGACAGTGATCCCACCGAGCGTATTGAACATCATATCCCGAACCGTGTCATCAAGCCCGTGTTGGGCCAGCGGCATCGAGATGCCTGTCTCGTCGGCGATGATGTCGAGGCCGAACTCGAACAGTTCCCACGTGACGCCGAAGGCCATCACGACAATGAGGATAAAGACGAAGGCAAACCGGTTGGGAATTCGGATTTCGTCGCTATGGAGGTCGACTGCCCGCGCGAAGGTGTAGCCAATCGCGGCGACAAGCGACGCTGACATGGCGTGGGTGATGTGATCCCAGCCATCGATCTGCTGGTAGAGCCCGGCCGACCCCATCGTGTGGAGGAAGACGGCGAGCGTGATCCAGAGGCCGAGCCACGGGTCCAGCGGGAAGTCGTACTTTCGCTCCATCAGTGCCGGCACGAACGAGACGGAAAGCCCCATGCTGCCGTTGGTGATCGCTTTCGTCTGTCCCGCGATGATGCCGTAGAGAACGATCCCGACCAGCACCAACTGCATTCCACGGGTGAGTCGACGCTGATTTGTCACCGAGGGTCGGGGGAGAATCGTCATCGGCGAACCACCTGCCGGAGTCGACGCCGAAGACTCCGACCACGCCCTCTAAAGTAGGCATCGAACAGCACGCCACCAACAAGGCCAGCCAGCGTCACTACGATAAACTCGTTCATCAGCGCCGCGTTGGCGGCCTCCTGTGACATTCCCGGCTCGATCAAAAACTGGGTGCCGAACTGCTGGTCCATGTTCCAGCGGACAACCGACCACGCCGCCACCGAGGCCAGCGTCGTCAGCACGACCAACAGCACCGCAAACCAGTGTGTGAGCTGAATTTCGGTAAACATGTGGAGTTCGACAGTCACGAGAAGTGCGAGCCCGGCGACCGACAGATAGTAGCCAAAGGTGCCGACCTCGCCGCCGACGAGTGCCCGAACCAAAATCGGCAACAGCGCGATGGTGAGCAGCTCCCACGGCAGCATCATTCGCCAGTCGCGGTAGGCGACCGGCGGAATCAGTACGATTGCGGCCGTCGCACCAACGAACAACATCCAGAGCCAGTCGACGTCGACGACGCTCTCGACAAAGACGACCGTGAGAACCCCGACCAGCAGCCACGAAATGACGGCATTCGTCCGGCCACTTTTAAATAACCGAGCGAGCACGTCCGGCGGCCCAGCGCTGTGATCGTCTGCTGATTGCATGATTGGTGCGTGGTCACTGCTCCTGATAAGTCTTGTAGAGCGGTTCAGTTCGGTCGACTGTCAGATCAGAGCCACAGCCGGCTTAGTTCCGATATCGCTCAGGGACGTACTGGCTGAGTCGGTCGGGGACGAGTCCGAAGACGACCGGCGCAATCGCCGCCAGTCGTCGACGAAGGCCGACGTAGAGCACGCCGATGAGCAGCGCGAGGCCGACAACGAGTCGAAACGGGCTGTCGAGTACGACGAGCAGTGGGACCGCAACCGTCGACAGCAGTAGCAAATCGTGTGGCGAGCCGTCGTACGGTATCCAGCGCTTGGGTCGACGCCACTCGCCGCGGACGTGGTCGTACACCGCACGTTCGGAGCCACCCTCCCACGGTTTGAGTTCGAGGCCGCCGCCGAACCGATCCATCTGACAGTGGGCGGCCGCGCCACCGACGAAGAAGGCGAACCCAATCGCGGCGGGTTGTGGAATCAGCACCGCCACAGCAGTCGCAGGCAGGACCGCAAACAGGTAGCCAGTCGGGAAATGGAGCGTCTTCCGGTGGCCCGAATACAGATCGAGATCCGGAAAAATCCCACCAGCGAGGCCGCCAGCGAGTGCGGCTGGGGCGAGATCCGGCGCGAGCGCCACCATCGGCGTCGCTATCGCCAGCCCGATGATCGCGTGGGTAGGTAACATCATGAGTCGACTCCCTCTCTATGGACACCAGAGAGCCTCATCCCGTATAAACACTTCAAAAAGAACGTCGACGCAGGTGAAACGAACGCGTCGACGCAGTCTGTCGAGCTATTCGGTGGCGGCACCGGGCGCGTTGCGTTTCACGCTCTCGATCCCATCGCGGGCTTTGCTTCGGTTCGCGTATCCGTCGCCACAGTCGGCGAGGATGTTGCCGTTGCGGTGGCGGAGCCGCCAGCGGAATTTTCCTTCGTTGTCTTCGTATATTTCGAAGGCCGCGACACCGATTTCGAGTGTGTCAGCGTCGGAAGCGTGGTTTTTGACACGGTTGACGGCGTTTTGGGCTTCCCGCTGGGAGCTGTAGCCCTCGCCGCTGTCGCCGAGAATCTCGCCGCCGTCGTTCTGGAGCCGCCAGCGGAACTCGCCGGCGCTGTCCTCGGAGATTGAAAACGTGAGTTCGTCGACCCGCTCGCGAATCCGGTCGACGGCTCGGCTGGCGTCGTGTCGACGGCTGTAGCCCTCGCCACCGTCGGCGAGGATGTTGCCGTTGCGATGGACAAGCCGCCAGCGCCATTCGTTTGCGTTGTCGCGGTAGACCTCGAATCCGGCGGGATCGAACCAGAGGTAGTCGGCCGGACCGACGTACTCTTTGAGCCGGTCGATGGATTTTTTCGCTCCGGATTTCGAGCTGTAGCCCTCACCCGAGTCGGCGATGATATTGCCGTTGTCGTGGCGGAGCCGCCACCGACTCTCTCCGGCCTTGTCGGTGAACTGCTCGAAGGTCGCTTTGCTGTCGACCTCGTCGACGGCCGCCGGAACAGCGACAATCGGTTCGTCGGCGTCCTCGGGGACTGGGTCGTCCTCGCTCTCAGCGTCCGGCTCGGGTTCGATTCGGAGGGTGCCCGCACCGAGTGCGTTCCGTCGGACGCTCTGCATGCCCTTTTGGGCGTTGTGGAGCGCGGTGTACCCCTGACTGGAGTCGGCGATAATGTTGCCGTTGCGGTGGCGGAGCCGCCAGCGGAATTTGCCACCGTTGTCGGCAAACAGCTCGAATCGGGCGGCACTCTGCCGGCTTTCGTCGGCCGCCGTCTGGAGGTCGTCGACCTCGGCTTCAAGCTCCTCGGTTTCGGCTTCGAGGTCCTCGGTGCGCTCGTTGGCTGCCGCGATCTCCCCGGCCGAGTCGGCGGAAGCCTTGGCGTAGGTTGCCTTCTGTGATTCGGTCAACAGTGGTTCGGTGAGTAGCGGAATGATCGTGCCCGCGAGCCCGGTAGCGACGATGCCGACGGCGTAGAGAACGATAACACCCGTCTGCCCCGTCGTCACGGCCCAGCCGCCGGGGAAGATCGCGACGAACCAGACCACCGCAATGGAACTGAGGATCGCTCCACTATACCCAAGCGTGGTCGCGGCTCGTCGGAGCGGAAACCGAATAGTTGCCCCGAGCAGGACGAACGGCGGTGCCAGCGCCACGAGCCCATAGGCGAGGCCACGGCTCTCGGTTGCCGCCGTAGTGCCGAAAAACAGGGCGACCCCCGCCATCCCGAGGACGATCCCCGCAACGAACAGCCAGTAGCCTGTCACCTCGTCGCTCGTAGCGGGCTCGCCGATCCGTCGACTGTACCAGTCCAGCAAGACGTTATCCGATGTCGGTTGTGCCATAAGCGGTAATATTTTCCTAGACGCTTATATGTGTATCATAAATGAATATTGTTTTAGATATGTCTGACGCGAAATACTACCGTCGTCACTGACTGATCCGACTGCTGTACTCATATATAAAATACGTCATTGACACGCAATAACATGGATAAATCCGTCCGACGGGGGCGGTCTCACTGAACCACACGCAAAAGGCTTATATAGAATCACAAACAATCACGAGGTGATTATGTCTCAGCGACAACGCATGGGTAACCAGCCGATGATCGTACTTTCCGAGGACAGTCAGCGAACCTCCGGAAAGGACGCGCAGTCTATGAATATCACAGCCGGCAAGGCAGTCGCCGAGTCCGTGCGAACCACCCTCGGTCCAAAGGGTATGGACAAGATGCTCGTCGACAACGGCGGCTCCGTGGTCGTCACCAACGACGGTGTCACCATCCTCAAAGAGATGGACATCGACCACCCCGCCGCGAATATGATCGTCGAAGTCTCCGAAACACAGGAGACCGAAGTCGGCGACGGCACCACCTCCGCAGTCGTCATCGCCGGTGAGCTCCTCGATCAGGCCGAGGAACTCATCGATCAGGATATCCACGCGACCACCGTCGCGCAGGGATACCGACAGGCCGCCGAAAAAGCCAAAGAGATTCTTGAAGCCGAGGCCATCGAGGTCTCGCCGGACGACCGCGAAACGCTCATCAACATTGCCGAGACCGCAATGACCGGCAAGGGCGCAGAAGGGTCGAAAGACCTGCTCGCCGAACTCGTCGTCGACGCCGTCCTCGCAGTCCAGGACGACGACGGCATCGACCTCGACAACATCAACGTCGAAACCGTCGTCGGTGGCTCCATCGACAACGCAGAGCTCGTCGAGGGTGTCATCGTCGGCAAAGAGCGCGTCGACGAGAACATGCCGTACTTCGCCGAGGACGCCAACATTGCCGTCTTCGACGGCGCCTTCGAGATCGCCGAGACCGAGATCGACGCCGAGGTCAACGTCACTGATCCATCGCAGCTCCAAGAGTTCATAGACGAAGAGGAAAAACAGCTCAAGGAAATGGTCGACCAGCTCGTCGCAGCCGACGTCGACGTCGTCTTCGTTGGCGACGGCATCGACGACATGGCCAAACACTACCTCGCCCAAGAGGGCATCATCGCGGCCCGACGCGTCAAAAGCTCCGAGCTGACCGCCGTTGCTCGCGCAACCGGTGCTCGCGTCGTCGCAAACCTCGATGATCTCTCCGAAGACGATCTCGGCTTCGCTGGCAGTGTCGCCCAGAAGGACATCGGCGGCGACCAGCGAATCTTCGTCGAAGATGTCGAAGACGCCAAAAGCGTCAGCCTGATCGTCCGCGGTGGCACCGAACACGTCGTCGACGAGATCGAGCGCGCCATCGACGACTCGCTCGGTGTCGTCCGGTCGACGCTGCTGGAGGGCCACGTCCTCCCCGGTGGCGGCGCACCCGAAGCAGAGCTGGCACTCCAGCTTCGTGACTTCGCCGATTCGGTCGGAGGCCGCGAGCAGCTCGCAGTCGAAGCCTTCGCTGAGGCACTCGAAGTCATCCCACGCACGCTCGCCGAGAACGCTGGACTCGACACGATTGATTCCCTCGTCGAACTCCGTTCGCAGCACGATAGCGGCGAGTTCGGTGCCGGTCTCGACGCCTACACGGGCGACGTGATCGACATGGAAGCAGAGGGTGTCGTCGAACCGCTGCAGGTCAAAACGCAGGCCATCGAGTCCGCGACCGAGGCCGCAGTGATGATCCTCCGGATCGACGACGTGATCGCCGCTGGCGACCTCGCAGGCGGACAGGTCGGCGACGACGATGACGACGGACCGGACATGCCCGGCGGCGGAATGGGCGGCGGCATGGGCGGCATGGGCGGTATGGGTGGCATGGGCGGCGCAATGTAAACGTCGGCCATTAGCCTACTTACACTCTAATCGACCCACTGCTGATCCACCGCTGTACCGCTGTCGACCATCGATCCCAACGCCTGTTCATCGGCCCACGCCGGATCGATCTCTTCATTTTTCAGTGATCCGACACCGACTGGTACGTAGCTGATTCGCCGATGGTAAACAGTGATTTGAGCGAGTCGACCGTCGCTCTAGTACTATAATGTATTATGATGCAAGACTCTCGCGTCCGGACACCGGCGCGCTCTCGTTGACTACGACTCTCACGACCGAGTACTGGGTTGTCGACGAGGCCGGGCACCTCGCCGATCCGGATCTGATCGCGGGACTGCCGGGAGCCGCGGGGACAGCCTCGCCGTACAGCGTTGCTGTCGAAACCCCACCCTGTGAACGCTGTGTCGAACTGGAGGCGGCACTCGACGCCCGGCTTGCGGCGACCGTCGAGGCCGCCCACGACCGGAGCTGTCGACTGCTCGGACTCGGGCTCCGGCCGGATCTGTTAACTGAGTCGGCCTCCCCGGTGACCGACCAGCCGCCGGTGGCCACGGCCGGCACACGGGTCAGTTTCGAACCCGATCCTGCGGCGTCGACCGACCTGTATAACGTGTTGTTGGCGCTCGATCCAGCCTTCGTGTTGGTGAACACGACCAGTCGGGCCGCCGATGGTCAGCAGTATGCCTGTGGTCGACCCTCGCTGTATCACCGTGGTTCCATCGCTCAGTATCGTTTCGGTGACGTGGCAGTGGGGGGCCCGTCGTCGAACGACACTGCCACAGCAGCCACCGACTCATCGACCGACTGGCAGCCGGTCGCCCTCTTGGATGACGGGTCGCGGGTCGAGTGGCGGTCGCTGGACCCGACGACGCCGACGCTGCTGGTCGACCTGATCGCAGATATCAAAACGATCCTACAGCAGGCCCGTCACCACCGACTCAGTGTCGACTCGTTCGGCAACGGGTTCCATGGCGACCGGCTGGTGTTGCCGAACGAGGAGTGGCGGGCGATCTACGCGCAAGAAGCCGTCGAAAAGGGGCTGTCTTCGCTGCTGGTGCGGGCGTACCTCGAACGGCTCGGCGTCGACACGGGCTGGTATCTGGCTGCCACACCGCCGACAGTCAGTGCTGCGGCCGATATGTCGATGGTCTGTCGACAGCATGCTGCCCATCTCGAAGCCGATATCGGTGCCCGACAGACGAGCTAATCGTCAGCGGCCGCCGTCGACGATTCGATACCGGTTGTCGTCAGTGCACCGATGGTGCCCTCATGGGCGGCAACCCAGCGCAGCAGGAGGAACGCGAAGACGTACTTCGCTCCGATATCCAGCAGGCTGTAGGCCCACGACGTGATCGCCACATCGAGGACCGCAAAGCCCTCCGCGCCGAGGGCCCAGAAGAGCGGATAGCCGAACCACAGCACGACAGTCAGGCTTTTTAACGTGCCGAAGATGTCGGCTGTGCCAGCAATCTCAGCGTCTTTGGGCCACTCCACGAGCAGGACGTAGAGCACAGCCACGAAAAACGCACAGCTAATCAGATACCAGAACCACCGCAGGGCGTACGAGGAGGTGGTCAACGCCGCCGCAAGCCCGGTGATACACATTCCGATGTCCATCACAAGCGCGGTGAAGATTTTCGTCAGGTTCGATCCCGCAAGGAGCCCTAAGGCCAGCAGGATCATCGGCGTCGACAGTGCCCATGTGAGATATCGCCCCCACATAGTCAGGACCTCCTCGCCCGCAAGCGCGTGGCCTGCTGGCATCTCTAGGACGCTGATCGTGAGACCGGATACCAGCCCCAGATAGCTCGACAGCGAGACCAGTGGCACCATCAGCGTCGACACGAAGATCAACTGTGCCCGTGGCTCCTCGACGTTGCGTCCGAGATAGACGAAAAACAGGATCGACAGCCCCGCCAGCGCGATGTTGGCCCAAAACGAGAGGTTCAACAGCAGGTTGTCTTGAACCAGTTGATACACCTCCGGCTGTGTGAGTTCGCCCCCTGTCTGTGCGAGGAGGTCGACTCCTGCAGTTGCTATCATAGTCCGAACAAATAATCGACAGTTGCTGTCAAAAGCACACACCCTGACTAGTAAGCATCGTTGCCAGTAGTACTCCGCAGGCTGTCTAAACAGTACATATATAGTTTTATTTGGCGGAAATATTTTATACGCCTACGTGCAACCTAGTAGTCATGACAGCCCCGCGAGTTCTGCTGGTGTATCCAGCCGAGGGGGGCAGTCGGCTCAAGGATGCCTTCGAGACCGCCGGCTGTCGGGTACAGCAGGTAGCGACGGCGACGGAGGCTCTCGCAACGCTGTCGACCGAGAGGTGGGACTGCTTGGTCAGCGAGTTCGAGTTGCCGGGTGATGACGGCCTTGCGCTACGGTCGGCTGTCCGCCAACTCGACCCCGAACTCCCGTTCATCCTGTTTACTGCAAGCGACGCTATCGAGGAGTCGGTGGTCGACGCCGAGTACGACAGCTACGTCCGGAAAAACGGCGCGGCGTCGGTCGACCGACTCGTGAGCGAGGTGACGGCGACCCAGCCCACCGCGGCGTTGACAGCCTCCCAACAGGACGTCTCCAGCGCCGAACCTTCTCCCGATGAACTCGTCAGGACGATGGATACGGCCCCGATTGGAATCAGCCTCAGCAATCCATCACTGACCGATTACCCCCTCGTCTACGTCAACGACGCGTGGGAGGAGCTGACAGGGTACGAGGCCGCGGACCTGCTCGGCCGGAACCCGCGGCTGTTGCAGGGTCCGAACACCGACCCCGAGACCGTCGACCGACTCTCCGAGGCGATTGCCAACGAGGAGCCAGTGAGCGTCGAGATCCGCAACTATCGACGGGACGGGAAACCGTTTTGGAACGAACTCACCATTGCGCCGATCTACGACGACGGCGGCGACCTCCTCTACTACGTTGGCTTCCAGATCGATGTCACCGACCGCCGGGAGGCCGAACAGCTCGCGACAGAGCGGGCCGAAACGCTCGAATCGGAACGACGCACGCTCCGGCGGGTGCTCGACCGAGTCAACGGACTGCTCCGGGAGGTGTCGGGCGTGCTCGTCGAGTCGACCGAGCGTCGAGAGATCGAACACCGGGTCTGCGAAACGATTGCGGCCGAAGAGGGCTACCTGGGTGGCTGGATCGGCACGGTCAGCTCCGATGGGACCGATCTCCGGCTGTCGGCCACGAAGGGGCTGCCAACCGAGATTCCGGAGACGGTTCCCATCGCGGCGCTTCCAGCCGCAGTCGGCGACGCCGTCGACACTGACGCCTGCCACCTATGTTCGGTCGACGATGCGGAGGCTGAACCCGAGGGGCAATCCGAGACTGGTCTCGATCCGTCGACTGTCGGTGGGCGTCGACTGCTGGTCGTCCCGCTCTGCGACGATGAACGACGGTATGGCGTGCTCGGGGTGTACGGCATCGACGCTGCGGCCCTCGACACACGGGAACAGGAACTGTTTGACTCACTCGGGAAGATGATCGCAAACGGACTCCACGCGGTCGAAACCACCCGTATTCTGACGACCGACGACGTCACCGAACTCCGGATCGAGATCCGGGACCCGTCGTTTCGGCTCGCCCAGATCGCCGCAGTGATCGGCAGTCCGGTCGAACGCTGTGGGACAACCACCACGGCCAGCGGCGACTACGAGCTGTATCTGACAACCGACGCTGCCGACGCCGTAGACTCCACTGAGGCTGGTGACGCCGTCGACGCCGTGGATACCCCTGAGGCCGCGGCCACCGTGGACGTCGACCCCGAGGCACTCATATCGCTATCGTTTATTCAGGCTGCACGGGTAGTCTCCAAGACCGACAGTGAGCTGACGCTGTCGGTCACGATGGCACAGCTCCCGCCCGACGACGAGTTGGCCGCCTTCGGGGCTGTCGTCACCGACACGACCGCTACAGCCGACGGTGGGACACTAACAGTCGAAGCACCGCCCGAACAGGACGTGCGCCCACTGCTTGAGACGCTTCAGTCGCAGTATGACACCGTCGACCTCCGGGCCAAAACCGAGCGAGAACGGCGGGAGCAGCGACCCACTGAGTTCAGGGCTGTCGTCGACGAGCACCTCACCGAGCGACAGACGGCTGCCCTCGAAGCGGCCCACCTCAACGATTACTTCGAGTCGCCCCGCCCGGTCGACGGCGAAACGATTGCCGAGACGATGGATATTACGCGACAGACGTTCCACCAGCATCTCCGCGCGGCCGAGCGGAAACTGGTCGCGGCCTACGTTGACGCGTAATCCGATCACGCCGTGAACGAGTGGGGCTGTCGGAACGCGGGCGCGCAGTGCTTTTCATTACCCAGTGTGTACGGTCGCTGTGGATAGTCGTTCGGCGGTCGACACCGAGGACATCGGGGTCCGGCAAGCCACGCGTGCGGACCTCCTCGCAATCTCGCGGCTCGAAAAAACAGTGTTCGACGAGCCGTGGTCCTACTCGGCGTTCGAGGGATTTCTCGACGAACCGGCGTTTCTGCTCGCGGAGGTCGACGGCGAACTGTTGGGCTACATCGTCGCCGACTGGATGCCGAACTCCGGCCGGGAGCTGGGCCATGTCAAGGATCTCGCGGTCCATCCCGATGGTCGACGGAACGGCGTGGGTCGACTCCTGTTGCGCCATGCCGTCTCCCGCCTGCTAGTCAGGGGCGTCAGCCGAATCAAACTCGAAGTTCGGGCGGGCAACACCGCTGCCCAACGCCTGTACGCCGACGAAGGGTTCGAAACCGTCCGGCGGGTGCCGCGCTACTACAGCGACGGCGAGGCTGCGCTGATTCTCGTTTATACGCCGGAGTGAACACCACGTTTCGGACCACCGGCGTTTTACTCATCGCGCCCCTATCGCCGGCAATGGGGTATCTGTGTCCGGTCTGTGAGGAGCCGTTCGGTGATGAAGCCCAGTGTGCCAACCATCTCGCAGTGACGGCGATTCTCCACGGCGAGGCCCACGACCAGTGGCTCGCCGAGGCAGTCGACGAGCGAGACGATGGCACTGACGACTGGGAGTCGGTGCCACGCGCCGATCTCGCGGCAATCGTCGCAGAACGCGCCGCGGAGACCACCGACCACGACCATCCCGGCGACCATACCCATCCAGTCGACAATGGTGGTGACCAGCCAGTCGACAACGCTGGTGAGCAGCAGCAACCCGGCCAGCCAGCGATCACAGAATCACCCGGAGAGACCGAGGCCTTGGATGCCGACGCACAATCCATTCTCAACGAGGCCCGGGAGCTGACCCGAAAGATGCAACAGCGTGGTCCCGACGCCGACACCGAGGACGAAAGCAAAGAAACCTAACGGGTCGCCACAGTGTCGACGCCATGCACACCGAAGGCGTCTCCGAACCCGAGACGGTCGAAGCCGCACGGGAAGCCTACGAAACCGCCGGTCCAGCCGCCCAGATCGTCGTCAAGGAGGCCACGAAGGCCATGGAGTTCGACAACGCGGAGTACGACGAGCGCGTCACCGGCGCGGTGATCGAAACCGCCCGGGATGCGCTGTTTGCCTCTCTTTTAAAAGTCTACCACGGCTCTCAGGCCGAGTTCGAGGAGTGGTGCGAAAATCGGCAGGACAGCGTCGACCTTGTCGGGAGTGACGACGTAGAGTCGGTCGTCTGGCATCCAGTCGCGATAGACAAAACAGTTGTCGCCGCCAGCTATCAGGCCGAGCCGGAGGCGGCCGCCGCAACCGTCCGCCGCCGAGCGTTCGGTCGACACTACCGCGAGCAGTTCTGAGCGTCGGATCGCTACGCTTCGTAAAACGTTTTTCCGACTGTTTCCGATTCGATAGCCCAGCCGTCGGCCGGCTCGTCGGCCTCCGGCTTGTAGTAGCGCGTCGACTCGTGGCCGTCGGGAGCGGCATCACTCATATAGGCGAGTTCCGTGATCTCGATCCAGTTGCTCCCGTCGGCTGGCTCGGCGTCGACTATCTCCGTAATCTCCCCGTCGTCGGCTGTCTGAATCCATCGTGCCATCTTCGTCCACAGTATCGAAGTCATGACCTATTAGTGAATCGCGGTATTGCGCGAACGCCTCACAGTCGCTACAGAATATTGACCAGTCGACACGCCTATTGATTGTCAGCCCGCAGTCGACACCGATCACGTCACGGTGTGACGAGACGCCGGGAGAACAGCAACTTTATCAGTCGTTCGGGGCGAATTTTTCACAAGATTACTCTGAGGAGGTCAAAGGTGACACAAGAGACAACACAACCGGAGGTGAACATCGGACTCGTCGGCCACGTCGACCACGGAAAGACGACGCTCGTCCAAGCGTTGAGCGGTTCGTGGACCGATCAGCACTCTGAGGAGATGAAGCGCGGTATCTCCATCAGGCTGGGGTATGCGGACGCAACGTTCCGCCAATGCCCGGGCGTCGAGGAGCCCGACTGTTACACCGTCGAGGAGGAATGTGAAGATGGAACACCGAGCGAGCGACTTCGAACGGTCTCGTTCGTCGACGCGCCCGGCCACGAAACGCTGATGGCAACGATGCTGGCGGGGGCCTCGCTGATGGACGGCGCGGTGCTCGTGATCTCTGCGACCGAGGACGTCCCCCAGTCGCAGACCGAAGAGCATCTGATGGCGCTCGACATCATCGGCATCGAGAACATCGTCATCGCCCAGAACAAAGTCGACCTCGTGGATCGCGACCGCGCGGTCGACAACTACGAGCAGATCCAGGAGTTCGTCGAGGGCACCGTCGCCGAGGACGCCCCAATCGTCCCGATCAGCGCTCAGCAGGAGGTCAACATGGATCTCCTGATCGGCGCCATCGAGGAGACGATTCCGACGCCCGAACGAACCGAAGGCGAGGACGCCCGGATGTACGTCGCGCGGAGTTTCGACATCAACCGTCCCGGCACCACGTGGGAGAACCTCTCAGGTGGCGTCATTGGCGGCAGTCTCGTCGACGGCGAGTTCGAGAACGGCGACGACATCCAACTCCGACCCGGCCGCGAGGTCGACGAGGAGGGCCAAACCGAGTGGCGGTCGATTGAAACGTCGATCCGGTCGCTACAGGCCGGCAGCGAGAACGTCGACTCGGTGACGCCCGGCGGACTGATCGGTGTCGGTACCGGTCTTGACCCAAGCTTCGCAAAGGGCGATGCGCTCGGCGGACAGGTCGCCGGGACGCCCGGCAGTCTGCCACCGACGCGGGAAGCCTTCGAGATGGACGTTGAACTGCTGGACCGCGTCGTTGGCGAAAACGACGAAGTCGAAGAGATCTCGACCGGTGAGCCGCTGATGCTCACCGTCGGCACCGCGACGACAGTCGGTGCGGTGACGAGTGCGCGCTCCGGCGAGTGTGAGGTCAAACTCAAACGACCAGTGTGTGCGCCAGCCGGAGCCAAAATTGCCATCAACCGCCGAGTCGGCGCGCGATGGCGACTGATCGGCGTTGGCACGCTGACGGAGTAAGATGACACGCGTTGGCATGGATACGAACGCGCTGATGATGCCGGTCGAACTCGGGATTCGCGTCTTCGAGGAGGTCGACCGGCTGTTCGACGAGACCGAATGTCTCGTTCCAGAGGCTGTCGTCGACGAACTCGACGACCTTTCGTCGGGCCACGGTGAGGCCGCAACCGCCGCCAGCGTGGGAAAAGATCTTGCCAATCGATGTCGTGTAGTCGAAACGAATGCGTCGTACGCTGACGATGCGATTGTCGAACTCGCCACGGAGGGCGAGTTCGACGCCGTCGTCACGAATGACCGCCCCTTGCGCGACCGCCTGCTGTCCCGCGGTGTTCGCGTCGTCGGTGTCCGGGGAAACAGACTCGGGATAACAGAACCATAATATGTACAAACGGGTACGACTCAAAGATACGGTTGAAGTGCCGCCACGTCAGTTGGCGGATGTAAGTCCACAGCGGGTCAAACACCTGCTGCAGGACAAACTAGAAGGACGGATGGACGAGGATGTCGGCAGTGTCGTCAGTATCGCCGAGGTACACGACATCGGGGAGGGCACGGTGCTCCCCAATCGGCCCGGCGTCTACTACGAAGCGGAGTTCGACGCGATCACGTTCGACCCCGACATGCAGGAGGTCGTCGACGGCACGGTCGTCGAGGTCGTCGAATTCGGTGCCTTCGTCGGGATTGGTCCGGTCGACGGACTGCTCCACGTCTCCCAGATTTCGGACGAATACCTCGCCTTCGATGGCGAGAACCAGCAGCTCGCCTCGACGGAGTCCAACCAGACGCTCGGCGTCGACGATCCCGTCCGCGTGCGGGTCGTCACAAAGAGCATCGACGAACGGAATCCCCGAGATTCAAAAATCGGCCTGACGGCCAAACAGCCGGGGCTGGGCAAACACGAGTGGCTCGAATCTGACCGCAGTAAACGCACCCAAGAAGCCACTTCGGAGGGAACCTAGATGGCCAAATCGCGACTCGCCTGCCGGGAGTGTCACTACGTCAACGAGGCTGACCTCCAGAACTGTCAGAGCTGTGGATCCTCGAGCCTGACCGAAGACTGGGCGGGCTACGTTATCATTCCACATCCCGAACAGAGCGAGATCGCAACCGAAATGAACGTCACCGAACCCGGTAGCTACGCGCTGAAGGTCCGGTAGTTTGTGATTACCCTCCCCGACTCGCTCCGCAGTGCGTTCAAAGAGCCGTTCGGTCCCGTCTACACGGACACCGAGCAGCTACTGGCGGCAGTTCGGGAGGCCGGTGTTGAGGCTGATACGACAGACGATTCTGCGGCCCCACTCATTGCTGTCGGCGATGTCGTTACCTACCACCTACTGGAGGCTGGTCGACAGCCCGACGTGGCGGTGATCGACGGGAAAACCGAACGCGAGGCAGTCGACGCGGAGATCGAAGCCGCCCTTGCCGATCCCGACACCGAGACGTGCCGGGTGACAAACCCACCGGCCGAACTCTCCAAAGCGATGCTACTCGCGCTCCGGGAGGCGATCAGGAATCCCGAGCCGGTGACAATTATCGTCGACGGCGAGGAGGATCTGGCGACGCTCCCGGCGATTGTGCTCGCTCCGGTGGGCGCAAGCGTGATCTACGGCCAACCCGGTACAGGGATGGTCCACGTTACGGTCACCGAGTCCGAGATCGACAACGCGCGTCGACTGCTCGAACAGTTCGATGGCGACACCGACGGCGCGATGGAGTTACTGATCACGTGAGCCCCATACGACCCCATTGAGTCGCCGTGAGACCCCCTGCCGTCGACGCAGGGCTTCGAAATCCTTTTACAGCGTTCCCGAGGAGTTATGAGCAACTGACCATGGACGTCACTATCATCTCCGAGGAGGAGAACCCGATGCTGCACCGCACCGACATCCGATTCGAAACGGTCCACAACGAGACCACACCGTCACGCCTGTCGGTCCGCGACAGCCTCGCGGCCAAACTCGACAAGGGCTCCGACGAGGTCGTCGTCCACGAACTCGACACCGCCTTCGGCATGCGGAAAACCGTCGGCTACGCCAAGGTCTACGATTCGGCCGAGTTCGCCCGTGACGTCGAGCAGGACCACATGCTCGACCGCAACAAGATCGACGAGACCGAAGCCGAAGCAGAGGAAGCCTAACGCGACGCAATGCGCGTTCTCGGCATCGAGGGGACCGCGTGGGCCGCAAGCGCCGCCCTCTACGACGATGCCGAGGATACTGTTTTCATCGAGAGCGATCCCTACCAACCCGACAGCGGCGGCATTCACCCGCGTGAGGCCGCCGAACACATGGGCGAGGCGATCCCACAGGTCATCCAGCGAGTGCTGAACCACGCCGCCGAGACGGCCGACGGCGAGGGACGGGCGGTCGACGCCGCGCCCAATGAGTACGGAATCGACGCCGTCGCCTTTTCGCGTGGGCCGGGACTCGGTCCCTGCCTCCGGACGGTCGGCACTGCCGCCCGCGCGGCGGCCCAGAGCCTCGGCGTCCCGCTTGTCGGCGTCAACCATATGGTCGCCCATTTGGAGATCGGTCGACACCAATCGGGCTTCGACTCGCCGGTCTGCCTCAACGCCTCGGGCGCGAACGCCCACCTGCTGGGCTTCCACAACGGTCGGTACCGCGTGCTCGGCGAAACGATGGATACCGGCGTCGGCAACGCCTTAGACAAGTTCACGCGGCATATCGGCTGGAGCCATCCCGGCGGCCCAAAGGTCGAAGAAGCCGCCGATGACGGCGAGTTCATCGATCTCCCGTACGTCGTCAAGGGGATGGATTTCTCCTTTTCTGGAATTATGAGCGCGGCCAAACAGGCCGCCGATGACGGCGAAGCTATCGAGGACATCTGTTTCTCGCTTCAGGAACACGTCTTCGGAATGCTAACCGAAGTTGCCGAGCGCGCGCTGTCGCTGACAGCCACCGACGAACTCGTGCTCGGCGGTGGAGTTGGGCAAAACGAGCGGCTCCAAGAGATGCTCCGAACGATGTGCGCCGAGCGTGGTGCCGACTTTCACGTGCCTGAGCCGCGATTCCTCCGGGACAACGCCGGGATGATCGCCGTATTGGGGGCCAAACAGTTCGCCGTCGGTGATACCCTCGCCATCGAGGCGTCGACGGTCGACCCTAACTTCCGACCAGATCAAGTGCCAGTGACGTGGCGGGTCGACGAGCAGTCGGTGGCTCGTGGGCTTGGCGCGACAACCGCGAGTGACGGGACGACCACCACCGCGAGTGACGAGACCACGACCCAGCGCGGCGCGGAGGCAGTCGTCGACGTTCTCGACCCTGCCGAAGCGGGGCTGAGCCTGCCGGCTCGCTGTGTCCGCAAGCGCCGAGTGCCGAAAGCCTATCGCCATCCCCTGTTGGACGAGACGCTGCGGGCCGAGCGCACGACCGCCGAGGCGCGGCTCACTTCGCAGGCCCGGCGGGCAGGGGTACCGACACCGCTCGTCTGGGATGTCGACCCCGAGGAGTCGACGATCTGGTTCCAACACGTCGGCACGAGCGACCTTGCGGCCGATCTCACCATCGAGCCAGTGCGAGCGGTCGGCCAATCGCTGGCCACGATTCACGAGGCCGGATTCGTTCACGGCGATCCGACGACCCGGAACGTCAGAATCGGCGACCGGACGTGGCTCATCGATTTCGGTCTCGGCTTTTATACCGGCCACGTCGAGGACCACGCGATGGATCTCCACGTCTTCCGGCAGAGCCTCGAAGCCACTGCCGACGATCCAGCACCGCTCTGTGAGGCGGTGATGGCGGGCTACAGCGAGGTTGGCCGTAGCGAGGTCGTCGACCGACTCGCAACCATCGAAGACCGCGGCCGATACCAGTAGCTGTCTGTGGCTCGAAACCAGTATCAGATCCGATTCTTAGTAGCCGACGCTTAAGCCAGTCGACCACACTCGTCCCCTATGGTCCGCCATCCGATTTCCCGCCGGTCGCTGTTGGCCACAACCGCGGCCGGTGTCGCGGGGCTGGCTGGCTGCACCAGCGCCGGCGAGGGAGACTGTCGGACTGCGTTCGACGGGATCGCAACGGTCGACATCAGCAGTATGGAGATCTACGATATCGAGGCCGCGGCGGGCCAGCGACTGTATCTCAACTTTCGACGACTCGACGGGCCGCGAGCCAGTCTCAGTGTATTCGGACCGAACGAGGAGTCGCTACTGCGTCTCCAGAACGTCGACCGGCTCGAACGCGTCTTCGAGGTCAGCGAGCCGGGAACGTACTCGGTGGTAACGCGCAACGAGTCGACCGACGGCAGCGGTCGGTGGGAGACGACAGTCACAGTCTACCGTGGCTGGTGTGGAGACGTTTTTTGACACCATGAGCAGGCTCCTCGACGGACTGATCTGGGCGCTCGTCGGCCTCATCACCGCCGGGCTTGTTCGGCTGACGATGCCACGAAACACGGTTTTCGTGCTCGGCCTCCTTGCCGGCGTCGCAGTTGGCAGCCTCTATGCGGCCAACACGCGGCTCTCGCGGCCGACGCTGTCGACGCTCGTCGTCACGCTGTCGACGGGTCTCATCATCGCCACCGTCTCGGTCGTCATTGTGTCGACGCGATGGCTCCCATCGATCTGGACGGTAACCCTCGGTTACGCCATCGGGATCGTCGCCACGTGGCTGTTGGTGAGCGGGCTTGCGCTCGATGATCTGGGCGGGTTCGCCGCCATCGCCGGACTCCTGCTGGCGGTGATCGGCGGCGCGGCCGGACTGCTGGTGGTCGACGATTCACTGCTGTTTCTCGCCGTGCTGTTCGGCGGGCTGGTGGCTGGCCTGCTCGTCCCGCTCAGCGGGCTCGTCTTCGGTTTCGTTCGGTCGACATCGGGCGGTCCGCAGCGATCAAAAGACGCCGAACGCATCGAGCCAGCCACGCGGTTCGGCATCGAGGCCACGGCGATTGCGGGGTTAGCGGTGGGAGTCCCGTTCGGTTCGCGGGCGGTCGCGCTGTTCGGCTCCGGCGGACTCGACGCGTTCCCGATTGGGGTCGGCTGTGGCGCACTGTACAGTCTCGGACTCTGGGCGGTCAGTGGCGGCCGCTCCGAGCGGGTCAGTCGACTCCGTGATCGGTTCGTCGAGCGCGTCTATCGGCTGCTCAATCGGATCGAGGACTGGCTCGACCGCCGTCGACCCGATGGCCCACAACAGGACTCCGAGTCGGGCGACGGCGAAGGCCAAAGCGAGGAGACCGCCGCCGCAGACGACGCCGACTCGGTCGCGGCGGCCAGTCGACTCATCGAGGGAGTCGCCACCGATTTCGCTGACCGCGAGTTGGTGATCAAAGCCGCCGAAGAGTTAGAGAATCTCACCGCGACCAATAGCGGACTGCGCGACCGGATTTCCACGCTCTGGATCCGGTTCAGCGGCACGCTCTCCCGGGAGACGCTCAACGCCGGGATGGCACTCCAGCTTTCGGCGGCCGAAGAGGCTCGCCAGCGCGGCGACACCGAGCGCGCCGAATCGTTGACCGACACCGCCTTGCAACTGGCTGCACCGACAATCGGCTCGGTGGCCTCGGCCATCCTCCGCGGTCGACGCAACGGAGTTGATACCATCTTCGACACACTGGCACCGCTGTTCGCACGAATCGACAGCCTGCTCGGCGAGGAGCGGCGTCCGGTCGACGACGATGATCCCGAAGGGTTTCAGCTGATCCAGCAGCTACTCGAACGGCTCATCGACGAGGAATCCGGTGAGGGGTTCGACACCGCCTTATCGCGGATTCGGGCCGCGGCCGCCGACGGCTGGTACTCGGTGCAGGCGGGCGATCAGGCCCTCTCAGCCGGCAACTACCAGCGCGCGCTGGTCGCCTATCTCGCCGCGATCAAAGCCTACCGTCAGGCCTACGACATCGCCGACGACTCCGCCAAGACCGCGACGAGCAAGCACGCCCAGCCCGACGACGCCAGCGATACCGACAGTTCGACCAACGAGGAGGGAGGTGTCACGGCGAGCGCCGAGACATACGCTTCGGAGACCAGTCGACTCGGGACGGCCATCGAGGCGATCTGCCACGATACAGCCGCCGCAGTGATCGCGGCCACCAACGACCTCTACGGCGAACAACCGCCGCCGACCGTCGACACCGATGCCCGCCGAACCATCGTCCGGAGCCTGCGCACGCTCCGGCAGACTCGCACCCGGATCGATGCAGCCGTCCCGCCGGTCGACCTCGCCGACGACCGCTACCAGCAGGCCGAGATCGCCCGGTCGATTGCCCGGCTTCGTCGACACCTTGAGACGGCCGACGAGGCCGCGACCGCCGGCAACGTCGACGCAGCCGTCGACCAGTACGAACGGGTCGCCGACCGCCTCGACGTACTCAGCAACCGAGCTGGAACCAATGGGCTGACCGACCTCGCACGGTCGCTGACTAAGACCGCGGTCGACATCGCCGGGCTTGCCAAGGAGCCAACGCCGGAGGCGGTTACCAACCGACCGGAGCTAACGGTGCCATTACCGAATGACCGGCGAGCACCCGAGGTTGCCCCGGCCGGGCGGCGGCTCCGGCGGACGTTCTGTGCGCCCGCGTTCGTCGACCTCTGGGCGTTCACCGAGGCGGCGGCTGACCACGCGCTGCTGGACATCGCTGGCCCGCCGTATCCGGATCTGATTGGTTCGGTCGGGATCGCGATCTCGGGACTCGACCCACTGTACACCGAGCCGGACGTCGACTCGCTGCTCCAGTGGGTCTCGGAAATCTCGCTTGAGGCGCTGTCGACAGCCGTCGAGACCGCCTCGAAGAGTCACAGCAGGATGGTCGAGACCGACCCCTCGCCTCCACCGGTATTCCGGGAGCCACCGACAGTGCTTCGTGAGGAGTCGGCCGCCTCGGTGTCGACCGCCGAGGGTGTCGCGGCGTTCAGCGAGGCGTGGCTCTCGCGGGCGACCGCGCTGGTCGAAGCCAAAGAAACTATTGAGCGACAGCAGTCGGCGGTCGACGGGTTTGCCGCACTCGAACCAAACGTGCGAAAGACGCTTCAGCGGGACGGCCAACTCGACTCCTCGCAGGTCAACGCTGAACTGCTCGTGGTTGCGGCTCACCATCTCTCGGGTGTCGAGTACGATCCCGACGCGGAGACCCTAATAAAAACGGGGACGATATCGCGGCGCACACCGGCGTCCCCGGATGAGGAGCCACGGACTCCGAACTGAGTCTTCGATTGGAGTGAGGCTGTGATTGACCCGATTTCGCAGAGCGACATCGACACGTGACTGTCTGAAGGCGAATTTTCATTACGGCGAAGCCTGTAGAGACGTGTATGGTAGACAAACCAGACTCCGGTGAGATCTTCGGGATTCCGTACAACTTCGAACGGCCCTCGATTGGGCGGATGTTGTCGTCGTACTTCCAGCCCGGCGAGGGCATGTTGGTCAAAAAGCCGTTCGGCATCGGCTACACGATCAACCTCGCCAGCTGGCGGTCGTGGGTCGTCCTCGGCGTCGCGGGCGCGCTGCTCTATCAGGAACGACGCTCCGGCTCGGCCGACGAGGCCGACGCGGAGACCGACGTCGACGAGCCCGTCGAAGTCATCGTCGAAGACTGAACTGACCTGTTTTCACCGTTCTCAGCCGAACCGACGACACTTTGGCCCGTCGACCGAACCGACGACTATGCTTCACTACGTGACGACCAACCCCGGCAAACTCCACGAGGCCCGGGCGTATTTGGGCGACGACACGGTCGACGGCTACGACTACGACTACACCGAGATCCAAAGCGAATCGCTGGAAACCATCGCCGCTGAGGGAGCACGGGAAGCCTACCGCGAGGTCGGCGGCCCGGTGATCGTCGACGACTCGGGCCTGTTTATCAACGCCTTCGACGGGTTCCCGGGTCCCTACTCCTCGTATGTCGAGTCGAAACTCGGCATCGAGAACGTGTGGGAACTGGGGAAGACGGTCGACGACCGCGCGGCGTCGTTCCGGTGTATCCTCGCTTACTGCGACGGCGAGCCGGTTGCGGCTTCGCCCGATCCAGTCGACCGGGATGACCGCGCGGCCGCTGCTGCCGCTGGTGCTGGCGAAAGATATCAGGACGACGAACCACTACCCGTAAAACTGTTCGTCGGCTCGGTTCGCGGTACGCTGGTCGCCCCACGCGGCGACGGCGGCTTCGGCTACGACCCGATCTTCGAACACGACGGCTCAACGTTCGCCGAACGCAGCTCCGAGGAGAAAAACGCCCTCTCACACCGCGGCCGGGCGCTGGCGAAGTTCGCCGACTGGTTCGACCAGCGGTAGGTCGACGCCATGGCGTTCGACCAACGATAGTCGACACCATGGGTGGGTGACACAGGTGTTACTAGGTTACCTTTGTGTCCAATAAATGATATATGGGCATAGCGTGTAGGAACCACCGTGATGCAACGACGTTCATTTGCCGGGCAGTATCGTTCACAAGCAACCGCGGTCGTTGAGGTGGGTGCCTAATGGTGTTCGACGCAGCGGGCGCAGGCGAGCTGTTCCTGATTGCACGGCTGCTGTTCGGTGGCGTCATGGCCTTTACCGGACTGAACCACTTCTCGGACGTCGACGGGATGGCGGGCTACGCCGAGTTCAAGGGCCTGCCAGCCCCGCGTGCCTCGGTGCTGCTGAGCGGCGGGCTGCTGATCTTCGGCGGGCTCTCGCTCATCGCGGGCGTGTACGCCGTGATCGGTGCGGGCGCACTCGCCGTCTTCCTCGTCGCCTCCGGGGTCGCGATGCACGACTTCTGGGCCGTCGACGAAGACGAAAAGCAGAGTGAGATGAACAGCTTCCTGAAAAATATCTACGGTGCCGGTGCTGCAGTCGCCTTCCTCGTCGTCGCCACCGTGCCGTGGCCCTACGCAGTCAACATCGGCCTCGGCCTGTAGACTGACGCCGATTTCCCCGACGTTCACACACTCCTTGCTTTTCGAGCGCTCCAAACTCGACAGCTCTAGGCTCGCGGATCGCGGTCGGGACCGGGATACTCGCCCGACAGTTCGGCCTCATAGAGGCTCTCGGGATCGAACAGCAGTCCAAAGGCGTCCGGCTGGCGGACGCTGACCGGAAACCGGTTGTGGAGGGCTGCGCCCGTCGACGAATCGGTCAACGACTCATCAAACGACAGCAGATGCATCGCCCCGCCGCGGTAGGCCGAGGCGAGGGCGGGATGATCTCCCGGAGGTTGGTCGACCGGGTCGCGCCACCGTTCGATACACGCCCGCCAGTCGACGGCCAGCGACTCGTCGGCGATCGCCTCGATGATGGCCTCGGTGTCGTCAAGAAGCTGATCGCTGGCGACCAGTGTCGTCCACGAATGCTGGCGAAGGGAATCGAGCGCCCGTCTGGCGTCGCCGTCTATACAGCAGTCGGCGGCCAACACGTCGGCATCGGCGACGACGCGTGCCGGACTCGGCTCGGGTGGCTCGCTCGCGGTCGACTCGCTGTCGCCGCTTTCGGCGGCTTTGCTACTGCGATGGGCCGCGAGTGCCGACCGAATCTCGTCGACCGTCACATCGTCGGGAGCTTGAGCGAAGCAGTCGACCCAACTCATTCGTCACCGAGCAGAATGGATTCAACCTCGTCGATTGACTCCTGTTCGGTGACGAGCGCCAGCCGGTCGCCAGCACTGACTGTCGTTGTGGGGAGGGGAATCGTCATGGGCTTGGAGTCCGCACCGTGGGCATAGAGGCGTGCAGTCGCCGGGAGTTCGATCTCCGAGATGCGGCTTCCGATCACCGGCGACTCGTGGTCGACCGTAAACACGGTCAGCTGGAGCTGTTCGGTCAGGTCACCGATAGCGTTGAGGCTCCCGCCAAGGAGGGCAGTTTTGGCACCCGCTGCGCCGAGCCGCTGGGGATAGATTACCTCGTCGCAGTCGGTGACGTAAGTCTCGTAGACGTCGGTGCTCACGTCCTCACTGATTCGCATCACGGTCCGGCAGCCGTACTCCTTCCCGATGAGACAGATTTTGTGATTGATGTCGACGTCGCCCGTGATCCCGCCGAGGGCGTCGGCGGTCTCGATGCCTGCCTCGATGAGAACGTCCTCGTCGGTGCCGTCGCCCTCGACGACGGTGAGTCCCTGCTCACGGGCCCGTTCGACTTTGAGGTGATTGTTGTCGACCACCATGACGTCGTACCCCTCTTCGGCGAGCACACGGGCGGTGCGGGACCCAACACGACCGTAACCTACGACAATGATTTGCATACCACACCGTACAACCGTCGAGCGCAAAAAGGTGTGTCCTCGTTTCTCCAGCCGTGGATTCGTCCCGAACTGGCGGTTCGGTCCCTGATTTTATATTACTCGCCGACATGTGTTCGGTGTATGCACTCGGCGCTCGGTCCCCTGATCAGACAGCGTCTCTCGGTCAGTGGCATACTCAAATGGACACTGGTTCTCGGCGGGATCTTCGCCGTCACGCGCAACGCAGCACTCGTCGTGGGCCTTCTGACTGCCGCAGTGATTACCGAGACAGTCGAGGTTCTCAACGCCGTTCCGGGCGTCGACGAGCGATGGGTGAAGGCAGGCTTTTCGGTCGTCTTTCTGGGGTTGAGTTGCTTCTGGCTCTGGGCCGACCTCCAGACACCGACGCGTGACTACACCGTGTGGTTCCCCATACTGGCGGTTGTCGGTGGGTTGTGGCTGCTGTTGGATACCCGTGCGGACTTCGTTCAGGGCCACCAGTTTGGCGTCGCTGAGACAGTCGACGCCGCCGACGATCTGAGCAGTCGCGAGGCTATGCTGCTCATCCAACACACGAGTCTCGTTGCCGACCATCTCGGTGACCGGCCGAAAACCATCCCCGAACTCGCTACGGAGTGCGATCTGACCGAGTCGCGGGTTCGGGAGGCCATCGAGATCGCAGGTGACGATGGAACCATCTACCCGACTGGGGAGTCGACCGACAACGGCCAGCCGCGGTACACGTTGGATGATCGGAAGATGGGAGTCAGCGGCTTTGGTCGATTGGCTGCCGGTGGCCTCTCCGGGATCGTTCGCCGAGCGGTCCGCCCCTTCGTCAGCCAGTTCTCATAATCGCTGATTGCTGGTGTCTCGGCTCGGCTACAGACTCTCCTGCGGTTGGTTGTCAGGTCGATGCAGTTGCTCCGAAAGCGTCTGATTGACCTGCGAAGGATTCGGCACGTCCTTGAGTTCGATATTCAGCGTGTCCGAGCCTGCAGTAAAGGCAACCACGTCACCGTACCCCAGTAATCGTTCGCGGACCGACTGGCTGAGCGTCGTGTTCTGAACCCGCGCGAGCCGGATTTGGTCGACATCCAGCGAGACGAACCCCCGTTTGATGTAGATCACCTCCGAGGTGATGACATACACTACCCGATACCAGTTCGCCAGGACAACGGCGAAGATAGACAGCGCCGCCAGCAGTGGCAGGACACGGACAACCGGTGGCAACGGCTGACTCAGTACAGACCCGAGCAGTGACACACCGAAGGCAGCGAGACCGCCGACGAGGGCCGCCCCGAGTAGCTGTGGCGCAACCGTAAACAGGGATGGTCGACCGGTCCACTCGATGGTTTCGCCCTCGGTCAGTGTGAGCCAGTTGGTCGACTGGAGGCGGTGGGATGCGGCCATCTAATCTCGGTTTGGTCTCACTGGTCTTCCGTGTTCGTACCGTCCGGATCGCTAACTGATCGTGTCCGTCTACACCGGATCGGCTGCTGCAATCTCACCGATTGCGGCCGACAGCACGTCGACCGCGATGCCAATATCCCGTTCGTCGACGTCGAACGTCGGCGTATGATGGCCGCCGGGGTGGTCGGTGCCGACACCGACGTAGGTTGCCAGCCCGCCCTGATTTTGGACGTGTTGCATGAGGAAGGTGGCGTCCTCACTGCCGCCGAGACTGTCGCGTTCGAGCACGTCGTCGACACCTGCGGTTTGCCGAGCCACGTCGCCAACGATGTCGACCAACTGCTGGTCGCTTTCGGCGCTCGGAGCCTCACCCAACATCTGGATATCGGCCGTACAGTCGTGCATCTCGGCGGCCGAATCCAGGATACGCTGGGCGTGATCCCACATATAACTCATCAGCTCGGTGGTTTCGCCGCGGACTTCGCCCTTTATAAATGCGTGTTCGGGGACGATGTTGTCGGCGGTCCCCCCGCCGACGTGGCCCGCGTTGACGCGGGTTTCGCCCGCGGAGTGTCGGGGGATACCATAGAGGTTCTGGACTGCTGCGGCCATCGCTTGGACCGCGTTCGCACCGGATTCGGGACGGGCTCCGGCGTGGGCCGACTCGCCGGAGAAGTCGACGCGGAACTGCGTGACCGCCAGAAAGTCATCGATACCGGCGACGACCTGTCCGGAGGGATGGTCGAGCCCGATGTGGAGCGCGAGCAGGTGGTCGACGTCGTCGATGATCCCCGATTCGGCCATCGGTTTCGCGCCGGAGATCTGTTCTTCGCTCGGCTGGAAGATGATTTTAAACGTGCCCGAAAAGTCGCTGTCGAGGATTTGATCGAGGACGCCGAGGCCGATGGTTGCGTGGGCGTCGTGGCCGCAGGCGTGCATGTAGCCCTCGTTTTCGGATCTGAATCCCTCATCGACAGGCACGTGGCCCGCGTCGTCGGCTTCGAGGATTGGAAGCGCGTCGATGTCGACCCGGAGGGCGATGGTCGGCCCGGGGCCGCGGTCGACGACCGCGACTGCGCCGGTGAAACTCTCGCTGATCTCATCGAGGATCGTGCCGTTGGCTCCGGCTTCGCGGGCGCGGTTCAGCCACTTAGTCCGGGTCGATTCGTCGGGGACGTTGAGTCGCTGGTCGGCGGCGTGGATCTCCCGACCGTAGTGGAGTTCGTCAATCGGGCGGGTGCGTAGCTCCTCAATCAGCCGGGCAGTGGTATAAAATTCACACCACGCTGGCTCGGGGTGGCGGTGGAGATCGCGGCGCAGCGACCGGAGATCATCGTCAGTTTGGACTGCAGAATCGGTCATAGCCGATGGAGACGACCGAAGAAAATAAAGCTAGATGTACGCAGTCGACGTTCGACTCGATTTGGTTCGATCAGTTCTTGTGGCCGAGTGGTTTCTTCTGTTCGACTTCGATTTCAACGTGGATCGAGTCAGGGAACTCCATATGGCCGACTTTGTTGGCGATGTGGTCTGCGCCGTGGATGTCGACCCGCCGCTCGTAGACGGCATAGGTCCAGTTGGAGAACGTATCTCCGGGCTGAAGGGTCTGATACTGGGGGACGTTGTGCTGTTCGACTGGGGAGGTGTGGGGGCCTTTACATTGGCCGCCCTTCCGCTCGACCATCTCTTTGAGCGAGGAGACGGTATCTTCAAGCACTGCCCGGTCGCCCGACTGAAACGTGAGTTTTGTGACGAACGTCATGGTGACTACAGCCCAGTGTGGCCGCGAACACTAAAAACGCATCTACCGCTTGCCGGACTGTGAGACTCTCCCACGAGCGACGGTGTCGACCACCAGTAATGGGTGACTGACTGGCAGTAATACGTGACTACCAGTCCGTAGTGGTCGACTACTGACAGTGGTTTCGGGAGAATCGTGGTACTCACGGGTGTCGACTGGTATATCCTCCGACACCCTCTTAACATGCGGTCGCATACCGGTTGCTAATGACGGTTGAGGCAACCAGTGCTGGTGCAATCCTCTTCCGCGACACCCGCGGCCGACGGGAGTATTTGCTCCTCAAAAGCCGTCCGGGGGACTGGGAGTTCCCCAAAGGCGGGGTCGAAGGGAAAGAGGAGCTCCAGCAGACGGCGATTCGAGAGGTATCAGAGGAGGCCGGTATCGAGGAGTTTCGACTCATCAACGGCTTTCGCAAGGACTACGACTACGTGTTTCAGGCCAACGGGAAGACCATCCACAAGACGGTCCACCTGTTTATCGCCCACTCCTTCGAGGCAAGCGCCGAGCTCTCGAAGGAACACCGCGATCTCCAGTGGCGTGACTACGAGCAGGCGCTCAACACGATCACCCAAGACGGTCCCCGTGAGATCCTCGAAGACGCCCACGAGTACTTAGAGGAACTCAAAGACGACGACGGCGAGTACATCTGAGCGAGGCGACCGTGTCGACTGGTCGCTCGGAGTTCGTCTACGAACTACAGGTCTGTCGGTGGGCCGAACTCGCATGGCCACCCGAAGAGCCAACGCCACCGGCCTACCTCGTCGCCCGCCAACTCGGCACGAAGCAGCGACGCTGGGATACGGTCGTCATCGAAGCCGACCCTGAGGGGTTGGCCGCCCGTCGACAGTTCGGTGAACAGGAACTCGATGCTGACCTGCTTCACGTCGTCCGCCACGCTCCCGCCGACTGGGCGTTTTATCGCGACGCACTACCCAAACCTGACTACCCGTGGCGCTACGTCCGAGAGTCGATTCACCGGGCCGACGACCGCGGCATCGTCCAGACGCGCCGCAACGGCAATCGAATCGAGATCAAGCAAATTGCGCCGTATCCCGACTGGCTCGGTCGACTCATCGCCATCGAAAACAAGCCGGATCTCGACGCCAGCGCGGCCCGCCAACTGGCCGATCAACTTGAGCACGACGTAGCGGCTGGACTGGCCGACGAGGTCTGGGTCGCCACCGCAAAAACGGGTCGACGGGTCGAACCAGCCCTGCTCGAATCGCTCCCGGTCGAAGCCGGGATTCTGACCACCGATTTCGAGGGTGGTGTCGACGCCGAGTCGGCCAGCATCGAATGGTATCCAACGCGGCTTCAGGCTGATGAGGACCGCCACGACCGGCGGCTCGAACTCGCCGAACGGGCCTACGGCCGGGGGTGGCGTAACTACGAGCGAACGATGCGACCTGACTGTCGACACTTCCAGCTTCGCCCCGCCGGACGCGCTCTTCTCCCGTGGTGCGAAGCCAAACAGTGCCATCAGTCGTCGACGGTCTGTGGGAGTTCCTGCGACGAGTTCGAACCGGAGCCACCCACATGGCGGACCCGCGGCTGGCCAATCGAAGGCGGTCCCGGTAAGGGACTCAAACGGCTTCTTAAAAGTCGGGCTGAGCAGTATAATCACGTCGGTGCGTCGGGCCTCAACGCTGAGGAGTAACTGCCTCTATTCGTCGTCTGTGGTTTCGACGTCGACCGCATCTCGGTCGACACAGAGCCGGAAGGTTGGGACCGTTCGGTAGATCACTTCGACCACGCCTTTTCGTTTGAGGCTCTGAAGGGCGCGTCGCACCTCGCCAGCCTCGGGTTCGACATCGTAGGCCTCCCGGAGGGCGTTGAGCACGCTAACGACACTCTGTGAGCGGTCGTCAGGACCGGCGACGGTGTCGAACACCTTGGCCTCTAGGGGGGAGACGCGGATCGAACTCGGCGGCTCGTCGGTGCCTTGGCCCTCGGTTGGGGGTTCGACACCGGGTTCGACGCCCGTGAGGTCGACGGCCTCGGCCGTAGAGCGGATGAGGCTGTTGTCGTCCCGGAAGTAGTACTCCTTGAGGTGGCCTTCGAGATACTGGTGGACCTCACTGCCGCTGTCGAGCCCCCAGCGGTCCTGTAGCTCCTTGTTCTTCGTTGGCTGGAGTTCGACGATGTCTCCCAGCCGATCTAACTCGTCGTCCGTGAGGCTCATCGACCGATTGTTATTCCTCGCCATATATCGGGGTTCCGGGTTCGACTCGCTGTCGGACCTGTCAGGAAACCCTCCAGAGCGGCTAAGTCGTGTGGAACCGTTATAGATGCTGTGACAGACCGTATCAAAATCAATCGCGTCAAAAACGTGCTCGGACGAATCGACTACCCCACAGGGAGGGATGAGGCCGCCAGCGCGTTCGCTGACGTGACGCTGGTATTTGCCGACGGCCAGACGAACCTCGGCGAGTTGATCGCCCAAGCCGACCGAAATCGGTTCGACTCGGTCGACGACCTCGATACCGAACTCAACAACGTGATGCCCATCGAAGCAGTCGGCGAGCCCGGCCAGTCCGATGGCGACGCCTGACTGCTGGGAATCCCGGCGTTTAAGTGTGCCAGCCGTCTTTCGATTCGCTAATGGAGTTTTGTGACGACTGCGGTTCGATGATGAAGACGGAGGGCGACCACTGGGTTTGTGGGTCCTGTGAGTTCGAAAAGCCACGCGACGAAAAACAGGAACAGGCGATGACGACCACACAGGGCCAGGTCAGCACCGAGATCGTCGACGTCAGTGACGCCGAGGATCAGGGGCTGCCAAGCACGAAAGCCCAATGCCCGAAATGTGACAACGACAAGGCTTACTGGTATATGCAGCAGATCCGGGCGGCCGACGAGAGCGAAACGCGATTCTTCATCTGTACAGAGTGCGAACACAAGTGGCGTGAGGACGACCACTAGGCATGACAATCCCGCCGCCGTCGGTTCCGGAGTCGCAGTTGGTCGACTGGCGGCAGACCGAGCAGATCGTGCAGACCCCGTTTTCGACACCGATTGTGTCCGTGGTGGCCCATACCTGTGTGTACGATGCCGACCACCAGGAGCTTCGGGCGTCGACCGGGATCGACGAGCCATGGCGGTTCTTTTTCGCCAGTCGAATCCGACTTGATCCACCGAAGCGACCCTCCTCACTTTTGACCGCGCTTGTTCGACGAAAAGTCAGCGCCACGTTCGTCGACCGGCTCTCCGAACGCGGCTTCGAGCAGATACGCAAATCTGGCACGGAGCAGGTCACAATCGGCGACAATGAGGGAGTTCGGTATCGGTATCGAGCGCGCTGTCGACTGATGGTCGAGTCCACCACGCTCGAACTCCCGGTCGAGGGCTATCTCGCGGTCTGGGCCGACGAGGAGTACCACGTTGCCGGTGGCGCATTTCCGGCCGGTCGACCGACGCGTGGCTCGCCGGAACTCGCCTCGAAGCTCGCTGAACACATCGATCCGGCCGCCGCCCGCGAGGAACTGTTGGCGTTGATCGAGGGCTGTGGCGAGCAGTAAACGGAGTCGCTTACTCTTCAGTACTGCTGTCGGTCGACTCGGTCGAACAGGACCCACCGCTTACGTCGGTGAGGATCGAGAGGTCGCCCTCACGAGTGACCATCACGACGAGGTCGATACAGTCACGCTCCGGGAGTTGTGTTGAGGAGAACTGGGCCCGCGTGTCGTTGTCGAGACGGACGATCAACTGAAAAGAGCCTGGGTCGGTCGGCCAGTCGCCACTGAGCGTGAGACTGCTGTCGTTCCCGCCGTTTGCGGCCAGTTCGTGTGTCCGCCAGTACTCGTTTTCACCGTCCCACTCGATGAATATGTCGAGCGTATGGGACTGGTCGTTGAGGTTCTCCAGCGAAATCGACTCCAACACCGGTCCAGTCGCCTGCGATGAATCACCCTCGGCGTCAGCCGTGTTCTCCGCTCCCGAACAGCCCGCAATCCCGGCCACCGTGGTCGCCCCGCCAATCGCAAGCAGTTGACGGCGTGTGTATGCAGTCATTACTACTGGTTCACAAACGAGACGGTATAACGTTTCGTCACACGCCGCGACGTTAGCCGCGGCGTCGACGTATGCCGGCCTGCACAACGCCGCTGAGATCGATCCGAAACGGACTGATCCCGAACAGGTCGGCGAGTCGACCCGGTGGCTGGGAGGGGTCGTAGCGGGCAACTGGGACACCCTGAACGCGGACGAGTACTGGCGTCTCGATCCGGAGGGGGCTGCCGAGACCCAACTGGCGGAGCCAGTCGACGGCCTCACTCTGGGCTGTCGCGCGGAGCTTACGCAGGGCGGCGAAGCTCTTTGCCTCGACGTACAGGGTGTCGTGTTCGGTGTGGAGTTCGAGGACCGAGTTCGGGAGGTCGACAGTCAGCTCGGCCTCAATCAGGAGCCCACGATGCTTGTCAGCGACACCGCGCTGCTCGTCGGATGCCTCGCGAGGCTCGTCGGTTGTGGTCACTTGTCGCTGTTGCGTTCGCGGGCCCGGATTTTGACGGTGCCGTTGAGCCGCCACTGGGCGTGGTCGGCGTCCTCGCCGATCCGGTCGGGGACGTCGACCTCCATATCCTCGAACTCGTAGGTGATCTCGGCTCCCCGGCCCGTCAGTCGCTCGTAGAGGCCAATCGCCAGCTCCGGCCACGTTTCAGTCTCGTTGAATTGACCGCTGGAATCGTCTGTCGACATCGTAGTTGTACTCAGGCGGGCCGATACAAAGAGTCTGGTGTCGTCCGGCCGCCAGCGACACCGATCCTAACTGTTGCGAGCGAAGGTCAGATAGCCGGTGTGGCCGACGCCAGCCGTCGACGGCCGCGAGCCGCGGTCGTCGAACATCATCTCTCGCTGGATGGTCTCAATCGTCACAATTCCGCTGAGTCCGGCTTCCTCGGCCGCAGCTACTGTCTTCCGGGAGTTCTCGATAAACGGCGAGTAGACCGCAACGTAGCCGCCGTACGTGAGGAGATCGGGAGCCGAGTCGACGATCTCGGGGGCGTCTTCGGTGTCGAGCGTGAGGAGATCGAACGGCTCACTCTCGGTGAGGCTGTCGAGATCCGCTTTGATGTCGCCGCTACGGACGTCGACGTGATCCTCGACACCGGCGGTCTCCATGTTCTCGCGGGCGACTTCAGCGAAGTCGGCCGACTGCTCATAGGTGGTGACCGAGGCACCGAGTCGACCCAGATACGCCGATAGCACGCCAGTTCCAGTCCCGGCGTCGAGAACGCTGTCGTCGGCTGCCGCACCGGTGTGGCCGATTACGAGCCCGATATCGCGGGGCATCATCGGCGCGCCGGTTCGTTCGAGGTGATTAAACAGATCCGGCCCGCGGAGTTCGCGGGCGACGAACTCGTCGCCGAGATGCGTCTCAAGGACGTCCCCGCTTTCGACGTCTTCGGGGACGGTCAGCATGCCGAGATCGGTGTGAAGCTCCGCACCGGGTGCGCGGAGGTACTCCCTGTCACCGTGTGTGAGGAGGATCACCCGAGGCGAGAGATCGCCGCGGCGAGATCGCCGTCTTCGGCTTCGAGCGCTTCACGCGCGTCGCTTTTCGACGCACCAGCCTGCGAGGCGACGAGTTTGACGTCGTCTTCCGGGATGGCTTCCTCGTCGGTTCCGGCGTCCTCACCGCTGCTGTCCTCGATAGCGCCTGCGGCGTCCTTCGTTTCGGCCTCGCCGACGATCTGGTAGGTCTGGCTGCCCTGAGCGTCCATTCGGGTGACCTCCGGCGCGTCGAAGACGAGCTGCTCGCCGTTGGTGGTCGTGATGGTCACGGTCTCGGCATCGATATCCGTGACATCGATTCCCATCTGTTCCATCATCTGTTGCATCTTCCGTGGGTTCATACCGCCGCCTCCAAACATAGGTAGATCTTCTCGGGGAACGACGAAAAACGTGGCGAAGCCAGCCGCCTCCCCACTGCCCTCCAGCCGCCCGTGATCTCAGCACTGTGTCGACCGAATTCCCCCCGAATGTCGACCGAATCGTGACACACGCGCCTGACTGAGAGTCTCGGATACTATAAAAATGACTACACTTCTGCCGGCCGAAATTTGGGTGGTTGCACATGACACAGACACCACGCAGAGACGTACTGAAAGCCGCGGGAACGGTCGCCATTGTCGGCGGCTTGGCAGGCTGTGCCGGAGGCGAGGGACAATCGACAGGGCAGCAAAACGAGACGGACGGCACCCAACAGGATGGCGGACAGATGGGTGCGTTCCGGGTTGCTCACATGTCGACGGATGCGCCGAACGTCGACGTCTTGGTCGACGAGGAGCCTGTGATCGAGGATCTCGGCTTCCGTGAGGTAAGTCCCTATCAGGAACTCGAACCGGGACCCTATCAGGTACAGGTCGCGGCGACCGGCGATCCGGAGACGCTCGTCTTCGACGAGGAAATCGAGGCCCAAGCGGGAGTCACAAACACCGCCGTCGCCTACGGTGAGGCTTCCGGCGGTCCTGACACCGCCTTTACCGTCGACGTTCTCGAAGACGATCCGAGTGATCCGGGCGAAGGGATGAGTCGTGTCCGGCTGTTCCACGCTTCGCCGGACGCCGGTGACGTGAATATCATCGTTACCGAGGCTCCCGAAGGCGGACAACAGCCGGAAGAAAATCAGACCGAAGAGGGAACAGAGGAAAATCAGACCCAAGACGGACAGCCAACCGACCTGCCACAGCAGGGAGCCGTGCTGTTCGAAGCCGTTGGCTTCGGCGAGTCGACCGCCCAAGAGGTTCCAGCAGGCGACTACTCGCTGGGGGTTGTTCCGGCCGATGACGACGATCAGCAGGCCCAAAACGAGACGAACCAGACTCAACAGGAGCCTGAACCCGAAGACGCCCAGTCGACACAGGAACCGGTCGCGGAGTTCGATCTCGCCGCCGAAGGCCAAACCGTCTACTCGGCGTTCGCCACGGGCTATGTCAGTCCCGAAGACGCGCCCGTCGACGAGGCCTTCGAGGTCATCACGGTCGTCGACGCAGAGGCAGGCGAACGCGCAGATGGCGGCACCGACAGCGGTGGAATGATGACGCTGACACGATAGCCAACTCGCCAACGACATTTAACAGGCCACACCGCGTCAGCGTCGACAATGTTCGATGACGAGGACCTCGCGACGATCCGCGAGGCCAAAGCCGAGTGGGAAGCCGAGACGCTCGAACCGACCGTAGACCGGTTCGGCGAGCGCGCCGAGCAGTTCGACACCGACACCGGCGGTCAGGACGTCGACCGGCTCTACACGCCCGACGACGTTGCCGACCTCGACTACACCGAGGATCTCGGCTTCCCCGGCGAGGAACCCTACACACGGGGCGTCTACCCCACGATGCACCGTGGTCGACTGTGGACGATGCGGCAGTACGCCGGGATGGGCACCGCCCGCGAAACCAACGAGCGGTTCAATTATCTGATCGACCAAGGCTCCTCAGGACTCTCGATGGCGTTCGATCTCCCAACCCAGATGGGATATGATTCTGACGCCTCAATGGCCGCTGGCGAAGTCGGAAAGGCTGGCGTCTCCATCGATACCCTCGCTGATTTCGAGACCGTCTTCGAGTGGATTCCGCTCGACGAGGTCTCGACGAGCATGACGATCAACGCCCCGGCGGTCGTCCTGTTGGCGATGTATATCGCCGTCGGCGACAAACAGGGCGTCGACCGCGAGGAACTCAGGGGAACGCTCCAAAACGACATCATGAAGGAGTATATCGCCCGGAATCTGTTCATCTACCCGCCGGAGCCGTCGATGCGGCTGATCACGGATACGTTCGCCTTTGGGGCCGAGGAGGTTCCCAACTTCAACACGATCTCGATTTCGGGGTATCACATCCGCGAGGCTGGCTCAACTGCGGCCCAAGAGATCGCCTTTACGCTCGCCAACGGGATCGAGTACGTTGAGGCCGCCATCGAAGCCGGACAGGATGTCGACGAGTTCGCCCCACAGCTCTCCTTCTTTTTCAATGCCCACAACAACATCTTCGAGGAGGTAGCGAAATTCCGCGCCGCCCGGCGGCTCTGGGCCACGATTATGGACGAGCGGTTCGGTGCGGAGAATCCCAAATCCAAACAGCTCAAATTCCACGCCCAGACCGGGGGGTCGACGCTAACGGCCCAACAGATCGAGAACAACGTCGTCCGCGTGGGGTATCAGGCACTCGCGGCGGTCCTCGGTGGGACCCAGAGCCTCCACACCAACGGCAAGGACGAGGCGCTTTCACTGCCGACCGAGGAGTCGGTGCGGACCGCCCTGCGGACCCAGCAGATTCTGGCCCACGAGTCGGGCGCGGCCGACACCATCGACCCGCTTGCGGGAAGCTACTACGTCGAATCGCTGACTGACGACGTGGAGGCCGAAGCCCGCGAGATCATCGACACCATCGACGAGCGCGGCGGGATGCTCCGGGCGGTCGACACCGGCTTCGTCCAACAGCAGATTCAGGACGTGGCCTACGAACGCCAGCGGGAGATCGAAGACGGCGAGCGGATCATCGTCGGCGTCAACGAGTTCGAAGTCGACGAGGAGCCGAAAATGGATCTCGAATCCGTGGACGAAGAGGACGGGGCTCGGCAGGTCGACCGACTGGAGCGGGTCAAAACAGATCGCGAGGAGGAGGCGGTCGACGATGCGCTGACGGCGGTTGCCGAGGCGGCGGCGGGCGGCGAGAACGTCTTGCCACCGGTGATCGAGGCGGTCAAAGCCTACGCCACGGTCCAGGAAATCTGTGACGTGTTTCGCGATGAGTTCGGCGAGTATCAGCCCGGCGTCTGAGGCGGTGGCTGTGGCTCACTGAAGCGAGACGGCCGTTCCGTACGCGAGGACCTCCGACGCCCCATCGCCGTCGTTGCCGGTCATAAACCGGACGCCGACGATGGCGTCCGCGCCCATCGACTTCGCCTCGGCTTCCATCCGTTTTTCGGCCCGCTCGCGGGAGTTCGTGGCGAGTTCCGTATAGCCGCGGACCACACCGTGTGTGGTGGAGATTGTTCGATCGGGGACCGTTTCGGTTGTCGTAACGATCATGTCGACTGACTCTCAGTGTGGGCTACTAATTGTGTCGGCGAGGTGACGGCAACTTCTCACACCGTAATCCGCCACAGTAGCGGCTGGCCTTTTATACGGGCTGCCGTCGACCGATGACGTATGCGTTTCCACCACGCCGGGATCGCGACCGCCGATACCGACCGACTGGCCGAACTCTACGGCGAACTGTTCGACGTGCCTGTGGTCCACGACGAACGGTTCGATGGGATGACTGTCGTTTTTCTCGATCTCGATGGGAGCTATTTCGAACTGTTGGAGCCACACGACGGCGGGCCGATTGCGAACTATCTCGACAGCCACGGTCCGGGCATCCACCATCTGGCCGTGGCGACCGACGATATCGAGGCTGCGCTGTCGACCGCCCGAGAGTGTGGCATTGAGCTGATCGACACCGAGCCGCGGCCCGGCGCGTGGGGCCACGATGTCGCCTTTCTGCATCCGGCGTCGACGGGTGGGGTGCTCGTCGAGTTCGTCGACGACTAACGACGGGGCTGTGATACCGCGGTATCACCGCTCGACTGCATCATAAGGTCACTGCTCAGTCGACCCACCGAACGGTCGCAGAAATCTATTCGTGTGGTTATTAATGACAAAGACGATTACATTTGAATAAAATATATCAGGCAGTATCATAATCCACAGACTATGTTCGAAGATGGAATGGCGTATCCCGTTCGCGGTGATTGGTTCGGACGAACAGTGATCGGTGGACTGTTGTTCATTTTTTCGATCTTTTTGATTCCAATATTTTTCTTGGTGGGGTATCTAATCAGAGTACTTGAACGGACTGTTGCGGGCGTCGACGAACCACCGGCGTTCGACGATTGGGGTGATCTCTTTGTGAAGGGAATTGTTGGAACGGTTATTTCGGTCATCTACTCGGTTGTACCGTTCGTCGTGTTCGGGATTCTGGGCTCCGTTCTGTTCGGTGTTGTTGGCCTTGCGGGGAGTGCTGGCGGTGATGGCGGTGGCATCGTTGCTGGCCTCGGATTCACGGCGATCCTGATCCTCGGGCTACTGTTCGTCCCGGTTTTGTTCATCGTGTACTACATGGTCCCGGCGGCACTCACCAACTACGCCATCGAGGACGAGTTTGGGGCGGCCTTCGACTTCGGGACAATAAAACCGATCCTGCTGAGCAGTGAGTACCTGGTCGCCACGCTACTGCCGCTCGTCGTCTCAGTGTTGCTCTGGATCGCAACGAGTATCTTGGGTCTCACGGTTATCGGTCTCGTACTCGTTCCGTTCCTCCAGTTCTACGGACAGGTCGCGGTGTTCAGAATGTTCGGCTCGGCCTTCGAGAGCGTCACGCGTCGGTCAGGAACGGCTCGTGCGTCACCTGCCGTCTCTGCGGACTAACCCGCGTTGATCCGCTGGTATCGAGCCGTCGACTCTCAAACTTATTGGTGAATCACAAGTCGATTCGAAATAATAAACTATTATGAATATATGAACGAGAGATAAGTAAGAGTTAAAGCATTTGGATTTGACAAACGCGGTATGGTGCAACAGAACACCGAAGAAGTCAGTGGAATCGTCTCTGCGCTTCTTTCGTTGATAATCGTTGGATTGGGTCACATTGTCATTAATAAGCAGACCAAGCGGGGAGCCTTCTGGTTGGTCGGCTCAATCGGTGCCGGGGTCCTCTACGGTCTGTTCAGCTTTTTAACAGCAGGACTCGGTCTGTTTTTGTTCCCAGTCCTGTTTTTGATTCCGGTAGCGTCCGCTGTTGACGCCTACCTGCAGGCCCAAAAAATAAATTCGGGTGCGATTCAGGTCTAATCACAGAGCGTTCGGACAGTACCGTTTTTAACAGATATTCTACACGGACATAGTAACTTCTGAAGGCTGTCATACCCGTCTTCGCGCTGATTCAACCGGGATCAGTCACTGATAGGTATAAAATCCGGCACCCGTCTTTTTGCCGAGATCGCCCGCTTCGACCTTTCGTTTCAGCAGATAGGCGGGCGTATACCGATCACCCAACTCGTCAGCGAGCGTCCGGGAGGCATGAAGACAGACATCCAATCCGATATGGTCGGCGAGTTCGAGCGGGCCCATCGGGACGTTCGTCCCGAGTTTCATCCCGCGGTCGACATCCTCTTTTGTCGCAACACCCTCGTCGTAGGCGCGAATCCCCTCGTTGATCCACGGCATCAGGATTCGGTTGGTGACGAATCCCGGCTTGTCGTCGGCCTCCCACGTCTCCTTACCCAGTCGCTCGGCGAACGCGTGGGCGCAGTCGACCGCCTCCGATGCCGTTTTTTCGCCGACGACGATCTCGACGCCCTTCATCACTGCGACGGGGTTCATAAAGTGGATACCGACCACCTGCTGTGGGCGGTCGGTGGCCGCGGCAATCGTCGTGATCGAGAGCGTGCTCGTGTTGGTCGCGAGGAGGGCCTCGCTGTCGACGAGCCCGTCGAGATCCGCGAACAGATCCCGTTTGATATCGATATCCTCGACGACGGCCTCGATGACGAGATCGCAGTCGGCGAGATCGGCGAGATCGGTTGTGCCGGTTACGCGGTTGCGAACTGCCGACACCGAGTTCGACGCCGGGAGGCGTCCGTCGTCGGCCAGCCGCGAGAGGCTTTCGTCGATGGCCGCCAGCCCTTGGTCGACGGCCGCCGGGTCTACGTCGCACATCCTGACCGCGTAGCCGGCGGTCCCACACGATTGGGCGATCCCATGGCCCATCGTTCCCGCACCGACGACGCCGACTGTGTCGATCTCAGCGAGGGCGTACATACATAACCCTCTGTTCCCAATAGCCTAAATATGAGGGACCGGCCTCCATACCCACCCATCGTGCTTCCCGATTCGAGAGAGCTGTTGCGTCGACCCGGAACGCAGAACGACCGCGAGCAGTGATCGGTCTGTCACACTACGGCCGCATAAATAGCACAGTACTGATAAGTATGGCCGGTGTCTCGACGTATGCCACTGATTTCTACCTCTCATTAGTCGTAAAGTGATGCAAATATTCATTAGCGATGGGTCCAAGATTCGTATGGAATGGTGACTGGTTGTGTCTAGCGATGGTACAGATCGGTGTACTGTCGACAGCCCGTTACAATCAGTGCGGTTCGTCGGTCCCGCAACCGCGACCGCGCTCGATACCCACGGGTACGATGCCACAGCCATCACCGACAAGCGCGTCTCCTACCGGATGTTGGTCGAGGCGGGCGTGAATCCGGGTGTCGCCGCGAAGATCCGCCGCGAGCACTCGCTGTCGTGGTCGTTTAGCTCCGGCGGCGACCTCGACCGACGGTCGGCACAAATCAGGGGCCTCGGCACCGCAGAGGCCGAGTGGGTCGCCGCCTCGGCCGGTGACTGGGAAGCGGCCTCCGAGCAGACGGTGGCCAGCCAGCAGTCGACGGCCGACTCAGCCGCCGATTCCGATACCGTAACCGACGAGAGCGACGAGACGCCGACACCGTGGCCGACTCACGGCGAGTCGACTGCGGATACGACTACGACTGGCACCGCGACCGATGGGAGCGGCGATGCGATCCGTGCGGAGGCCGCCTGGCGCGCCCGGAGCAAACCGACGCCCGTCGATGAGCTGGATGCGGTCGACGCGGCGTCGGCCGACCAGCTTGCGGAGGCGGGGATTATCTCGGTTCGAAGCCTCGCCACCGCCGATGCCGAACACGTCGCCGACGTGCTGGAGCTTTCAAAAGCGGTTGTCGACGAGTGGCATCAGGCCGCGCGGGATGCCCACGACCGATCCTAGGAGGATTCAAATAGATCAACAAGTCGACACCGACCGCTCGTCGACTCGGGAATCCCAATACAAGAGACATAGCTATAAGCCGACGGTATCGCGCTGCCCAATGTCTATGAATTAATTATAATGATCGATTCAGTCATTTTCACACGCGTCTACGATAATTTGCGCACAAAATCTGGCGGGGAAAACTAAAATCTGCGAAGTTTTTACTACAAAACAAAGTAACGCTGTGAGCCCAAAAATGTGCGTACGGGACTCTCTAACGTATCAAATCTGAAGGATTGACCACAGCGTTTTTATCCTAGATTACGGGACATAGTACTGATGATCCCTCACGCTGACGAGGCGATAACACGCGACGATAAGTCGCTGATACTCGCCTACGATCACGGACTAGAACACGGCCCCGTCGACTTCGAGCCGAATCCGGCCACCGCCGATCCCGACCGCGTCTTCGAACTGGCCACCCACGACGCGGTGACTGCGGTTGCCGTCCAGAAGGGGATCGCCGAGGGCTACTACCCGTCCTACGAGGATGACGTGACGCTCCTGGCGAAACTCAACGGCACCTCGAACCTCTGGATGGGAGAACCGAACTCGTCGGTCAACTGGACGGTCGAAAACGCCGCCGAGGTCGGTGCCGACGCGATTGGGTTCACGGTCTACGGCGGCTCGAACCACGAGATCGAGATGGTCGAAGAGTTCCGCGAGGCCCAGGAGGCCGCCCGTGAACACGATCTCGGTGTCGTTATGTGGTCCTACCCGCGCGGACAGGGCCTGAAAAACGCGACGACTCCCGACACCATCGCCTACTCGACGCGACTCGGTCTCGAACTCGGTGCCGACATCACGAAGGTCAAATACCCCGGTTCGCCGGAGGCGATGAACCACGCGGTCACCATGGCCGGCAACTCCAAGGTCGTCATGAGCGGTGGCTCGAAGACCGACGATCAAGACTTCTTGGCGACAGTCCGCAACGCGATGGATGCCGGAGCCAACGGGCTTGCAGTCGGTCGAAACGTTTTCCAGCGCGACAATCCAGAACAGATCCTCGACGGACTCGAAGCCGTAATCTTTGAGGAAGCCAGTGTGAAAGACGCACTCGACGTGATGGGATCCGAACCAACCAATCCGGCGGCCCTTGAGTAATGAGTTCACCAACTACTGACTCCGACCACGAGGCGGTCTTGGACGATATCTTCGAAACGCTTGCCGAACTCGCCCCCGAAATCCGGGCTTCGCTGCCCGGTCGACGGACCAAAAGTACCGAAACGAACCCCAGCGGCGAGACGCAGATGGAAGCCGACGCCTACGCCGACGAACTCCTCGAAGAGGCACTCGGCGCAATTGACGGTGTTGGGTTCTACGCCAGTGAGGAGCAGGCCGAACCACTCGACCACGGCGAGGGTGTGACGGTCGCCCTCGACCCACTCGATGGCTCGTCGAACCTCAAACCCAACAGTCCAATGGGAACGATCATCGCCGTCTACGAGGGTGAGCTTCCGGCCGGTGGCGACGAGCTGCTGGCCTCCGGCTTCGTCCTCTTCGGCCCGATCATGACGATGTCGGTCGCCCGCAACGGCACACTTACCGAATACATGGTCGAAAACGGTGAGAGTGAGGTTATCACCGAGAGCGTTCAGCTCCCCGAGGAGCCGACCGTCTATGGGATGGGTGGCCGTGCTCCCGACTGGACGCCCGGCTTTTCGGCGTTTATCGACGAGGTCGAAGACGAGTACAAGCTTCGGTACGGCGGTTCGATGGTCGCCGACGTGAATCAGGTACTGACCTACGGTGGGATCTTCTCGTATCCCGCACTCCAGTCGTCGCCCAACGGAAAGCTTCGCCTCGAATTCGAAGGGATTCCGATGGCCTACATCATCGAGTGTGCTGGCGGCGCGTCCTCGGACGGAACCCAATCGATCTTGGATGTCGAGGCCACTGAGGTTCACCAGCGTGTGCCTGTCCACCTTGGCAACGAACAGCTGATCGACCGCGTTGAGGCCCACCTCGTCGACGAGTAGTCGACGCCGACTCCGAAAGATACTATTCCTCTTCGAAGACGAACGTTCCGTCCTGTTGGACGATGTCGCCATCGAGTTCGATTCGGGAGTCCTCGCTCATGTCGACGATCATGTCGACGTGTTCGGCCGACTCGTTGCGCTCGTTGCCCTCACCGACGGTATCCTTGTATGCCGACCCAACTGCGAGATGGATCGTGTCGCCCATCTTCTCGTCGAACAGCATGTTGTAGGTCACCTGATCGATAGCGCGGTTCATTCCGACGCCGAACTCGCCGATGCGGCGTGCGCCATCGTCGGTGTTCAGGATTTCAGTAAGGAGGTCCTCGCCGCTCTCGGCGCTGTGGTCGACCACTTCGCCGTCTTCGAAGGTGAGCCGGACGTCCTCGATCTTTCTGCCCTGCCGATAGAGTGGCACATCGAAGTAGACCGATCCCTCGACGCTGTCGACGACCGGCGAGGTAAACACCTCACCACCCGGCAAGTTCTTTTCGGCGTAATCGTTGAGTGTCGGATTGCCGGCGATAGAAAAGCGGATGTCGGTCTCCTCGCCGGCGACGATCCTGACTTCGTCGGCGGCGTCAAGGCGGTCGACCATTTGAGCCTGGAACTCGCGTTGGGCCTCCCAGTCGAGACTCACAGCGTCCCAGACGAAATTTTCGTACCCCTCGGTGCTCATCCCCGCGAGTTGGGCGTGGCCGCTGGTCGGAAACTGCGTCAAACACCAGCGTTTCGAGAGACGTTCCTCTTGGACTGGCCGCACCGCTCGCTTGTAGGCCGCGTTGTTCTCGGGTGGCACGTCGCTGGTTTCAGTGACGTTGGGGCCGCCGCGGGCGATGATGAACGCATCAGTTTCCTCGAAGAGGGCCTGTTGGTGATCGGGGGTTTCGTACTCCTCGCCACCGGCCCGGAGGTAGGCCCGCGAGGCCCGCTGGGAGTGGGCCAACCAGATCGGAATCGCGCCGCGTTCCCCACACAGTTCGTGGAGCGCAACAGCGAGGTCTTCGGCCTCTTTTGGGACTTGAATAACGACACGGTCGCCTTCCTGAAGGTCGACCGAGTGGTCGACGATTGTTTCGGCGTGTTGGCGGATTCGTGAGTCCATACACCCCGTGGTGTCGCCGTGGCTGAATAACTTCACCTTCGGCGGCTGTTTTTATACCGGATTCCGGGGTTAGCGTCGTCAAGCCGTTGTCCGAACCCTTTTAGAACCTCATGCGCCAAACAGGAGTAATGAGTAATCTAGAGCAGGAGTACCGCCTCGACTACTTCGAGGCCGAAGACTTCGTGCGCCGGGAGTGTTCCTCGTGTGGGGCACACTTCTGGACGCGCGACCACGACCGCGAACTCTGCGGTGAGCCGCCGTGTGAGGACTACCGATTTATTGATGACCCGAGTTTCGACGAGGAACACACCCTCGAAACGATGCGCGAGGCGTTCCTCTCGTATTTCGAGGACCACGACCACGAGCGAATCGAGCCCTACCCGGTCGCTGCAAACCGCTGGCGTGACGACGTGCTTCTGACCCAAGCATCTATCTACGATTTCCAACCACTCGTCACCAGCGGCCAGACACCACCACCGGCCAACCCGCTCTGTATCTCCCAGCCCTGCATTCGGATGCAGGACATCGACAATGTCGGCAAAACGGGTCGACACACGATGGCCTTCGAGATGATGGCCCACCACGCGTTCAACGCCCGCGCCGAGGCCGAGGGAGAGTATGCCTACGAGGGCGAGGTCTACTGGAAGGACGAAACCGTCGAGTTCTGTGATGGCCTCTTCGAGTCTCTCGGTGCTGATCTCGAAGAGATCACCTACATCGAAGATCCGTGGGTTGGCGGCGGCAACGCTGGCCCAGCCATCGAGGTCATTTATAAAGGCGCGGAGCTCGCCACGCTGGTCTTCATGTCGATGGAGCAGGACTCGGAGGGTGAATACGAGATGAAAGACGGCAACCGGTATTCGAAGATGGACACCTACATCGTCGACACCGGCTATGGCCTCGAACGCTGGACGTGGATGAGCCAAGGCACCCCGACGGTTTACGAGGCGATCTACCCCGAGATGATCGCCTTCCTCAAAGATCACGCTGATATTGATCACACCAACGAGGAAGAACAGCTCATCCACCGGGTCGCCAAACTCGCGGGCCACATGGATATCGACGAGGCCGACGACATGGACAGCGCGAGAGCAGAGATCGCTGACCGCTTAGACGTCTCTGTCGACCGACTCACCGAACTCATGGAGCCGCTGGAGGACATCTACGCTATCGCCGACCACTGCCGGGCGCTGGCTTACATGTTCGGCGACGGGATCGTCCCTTCGAACGTCGGCACGGGCTATCTCGCCCGAATGGTCTTGCGGCGAACGAAGCGCCTCGTCGACAACGTCGGCGTCGACGCGCCGCTGGACGAACTCGTGGATATGCAGGCCACCCGGCTGGAATACGAGAATCGTGATACGATCCGCGATATTGTCCGGACTGAGGAGGCCAAATACCGCGAAACGCTGGAACGCGGCTCCCGGAAAGTCGAACAGTTGGCCGACGACTACGCCGGAACCGACGAGTCGATTCCGGTCGACCAGCTGATCGAACTGTACGACTCCCACGGAATTCAGCCGGATATGGTCGCCGAGATCGCCGCCGAGCGCGATGCGACCGTCGAGATTCCGGATGACTTCTACTCGCTGGTCGCCGCGCGCCACGATGAGGCCGGTGAGGCAACCACGTCTTCTGAACAGGACGAACGACTGGGTGATCTCCCGGAGACTGATAAACTCTACTACGACAACCAAGAGCGGATGGAGTTCGAGGCGGTCGTCCTCGACGTGTTCGAGGCCGACGAGGGCTACGATGTCGTTCTCGATCAGACGATGTTCTACCCCGAGGGTGGTGGCCAGCCCGCCGACCACGGGACGCTGACCAGCGAGGAGGCCACCGCCGAGGTCGACGATGTCCAGATCGTCGACGGCGTCGTCCTCCACCGCACGGATCGTGATCCGGGCAAGGGCGAGTTCGTCCGTGGCCAGATCGACGCCGACCGGCGGCGTCGACTGATGAGCCACCACACGGCGACTCACATCATCGGTCACGCGACCCGAAAGGTCCTCGGTGAGCATATTCGGCAGGCAGGCGCTCAGAAAGGGATCAACTCCTCACGACTCGACGTTCGGCACTACGAGCGCATTACGCGCGAGGAGGTCACAGAGATCGAACGGATCGCCAACGAACTCGTGCGGGACAACATCTCGGTCACACAGGAGTGGCCCCACCGCAACGAGGCCCAAGAGGAACACGGGTTTGACCTGTATCAGGGTGGCATCCCACCGGGGACCAACATCCGACTGATCCACATCGGCGAGGATGTTCAGGCCTGCGGTGGCACCCACGTTAGCCGGACCGGCAACGTCGGCGCGATCAAGATTCGTAAGACCGAACCAGTTCAGGACGGCGTCGAGCGAATCGTCTTTGCGGCCGGCGAGGCGGCCATCGAGTCGACCCAGCGCACCGAGGATGCGCTGTACGACGCCGCCGATGTCTTGGACGTGAATCCACAGGAGGTCCCCGAGACGGCCGAACGCTTCTTCACCGAGTGGAAGGAACGCGGCAAGCAGATCGACCGTCTCAAAGACGAACTCGCGGAGGCTCGCGCCGCCGCCGAGGCCGACGAGATATCGGTTGGCGATCAGCCCGCCGTGATTCAGCGCATCGATGCGGATGTCGACGAACTCCGGGCGACCGCCAACGCGCTCGTCGAGGAGGGCAAAATCGCCGTCCTCGGTAGCGGCGAGGGCGGCAGCGCGGTGTTCGTCGTCGGTGTCCCCGACGCCGCAGGAATCAATGCCGGTGAGGTCGTCGGCGAACTCGCTGGTCGTGTCGGCGGTGGTGGTGGCGGCCCACCGGATTTCGCACAGGGTGGTGGGCCGGATGTCGACGCACTCGATGACGCGCTTGAGGCGGCCCCCGAAATCCTCCGTGGCGTGCTGAACGCGTAGCTGTCTCGCCTCTTTTCGGGTTCGGTCGACAATATATTCGTCCGTAATCAGTTCTAAGAATTCCCCTTCGAGTAGCTACATTGGATCTCCTCCTGCCGACAGCGACTCATAAGTTATGAGTTGGATTTTCCTACCACCCTCAATGGCTTTGGGTTACCCACCAGAAAGAATTAAATATGTATTGCCCATAGTATGTCATGTATTATGACCCGGTACTACGACTTCGTGCTTGGCCTGATTCCGGCTGTGATGTTCGGACTGACTGCGATTTTATTCCTCGCAGGCATCCAGTTGACGATGGCCGTGCCAGTCGGAGCCGGGGCTGCGGTTCTCGTTATCGGACACGCGCTGTTCGTCAACGTTCCGGGTCGGGCCGAGCCGACGGCCGACCAGCGATCCGCCGTTCAGCCATCAAACGCTGACTAACTCACAGTAGTCGTCGACTACGTTCGGATCAGTTCGCTCCGTAACCGACCAACGGACCGTCGATGTACCTTTCCTTCTTGCTGTCTTCTGTTGAGCTAGCATGACCGACTGCCTCTTTTTGAGTAGCAGCGATGTCCAGGGACTCGCCGAGCCAGCGGCTTACGTCGACGCCGTCACCGAGGGCTATCGCCAGCGTGGCGAAGGCGCGCCAGCCGAACCACGAACGAAACTCATCAACGAGTCGCCGCCGGGGATGTTCACCGACTACGCGGCAGTGCTTCCGGAGGCTGGCTATATGGGTGGCTACATGTATTCGGCTGGCTTCGGCGAGCGCGATGCGTGGTTCATGACGCCGCTGTTCGATGCCGACAGTGGCGAACCACTCGCGCTTCTGGATGGGGCCAGCATGAATCCGTTTAAAACGGGTGCGGCAGGTGCGGTTGGCGTCGACCACCTCGCCCGCGCTGACGCCGAGACGGTCGGGATCATCGGGTCGGGACCACAGGCTCGCGGCCAGCTCCGGTCGACGGCGACTGTTCGAGAGCTCTCAGCAGTCGAGGTCTACTCACCGACGCCAGCCAACCGCGAGACGTTCGCCGACGAAATGACTGCGGCGCTCGACTGCGAGGTGACTGCGGTCGACTCCAGTGCCGATGCGGTCACTGGGGCCGATATCGTCATTACAGCAACGAATGCCGACGAGCCGGTGTTTGATGGCGATCTGCTGGCTCCCGGCACCCACGTGACTGCAATGGGACAGTACACGCCCTCGAAGCGCGAACTCGATACGACCACCATCGCCCGGAGCCGGTACGTGCCGGATCTCCGTGAACGCGTCATGCAGGACGCTGGCTCGTTCATGCACGCTGTCGAGGCGGGCGTCGTCAGCGAAGTCGACATCCATGCCGAGTTGGGTGAGATCGTCGCTGGCAACGCAGTCGGGCGACAAAGCGAGACGGAGGTTACGGTGTTCGACAGCGGCGGCACCGGGATCGAGACTGTCGCCGCGGCTGGGATGCTCTACGAACGAGCGAAAGCCGAAGGACTCGGGTCGACAATCTCGTTTGCACCGGCCAACGAGGCACTGACTGGCGAGTAAGTAGGGACCGTATACTCTTACGGTAGGCGTCGACTACTATCCGTATGCTTCAACTGCCGTCGAACATCGCCGAGCGGGTCGTCTCGGAGTTCCTTACGGATATACTCAGTATTCTCCCGACACTCATCTCGGGACTGGTGTTTCTGACGCTCGCCTACATCCTGATTCGTGTTATCCGGTCGGTGCTTCGGTCCACACTCGGTCGGCTCTACTCTCAGGAGGAACAACTCATCGTCGACCTCGTGGTGACGGTCGTCACTGTGTTCCTCTGGTTCGGGGCTGGCCTGACGCTGTTCAAAATCGTCGGGATGGACGATGTGGCAGCGAGTCTTGGGACTGCAACCGGTTTTGTCGCCTTGGGTATTGCCTTCGCCCTCAAGGAGATGATTGCCGACACGGTCGCCGGGGTCTACCTGCTTCAGGATGCGGATTTCAACGAGGGTGATCTGGTGACCACGGCCTCAGTAACCGGCACCGTCACCGGCATCGATCTGCGTAAAACCCGGATTCGGAGCGAGGAGGGCGACCTGATTGTCGTTGCCAATCGGGATGTCGAAAAGAAGTGGGTTCAAGAAGCTCCAACCGACGATGAGGTGTCGTCGACCGATTCGGGTTTGAAGTAAGCCGGAGACTACTGTTCGGAAGTCAGTGATGTCGGGGGCTCGTCGACTGTGAGTTTGCCCGACAGATCGTGTTGAGTGGTCGTACTGAGATCGATGCCAGCAGCCTCACACCGATCTTTGACTATTTGAATGTATTCGGACCGGGTTTCGGAAAACTCCTCGCGGTCGGGGTCGCCGATCCAAAACCGGGCCTGCAGTAGTACTGCGGTATCACCGAGATCAGCCATCCGAACCGAGGGTTCGGGATCGGTGAGGATTTCGTCGTGGTCATCGGCCACATCGAGCAAAATACGCGTTGTTTCATCGATATTATCCGCGTAGCCGATGCCGAATTTGTAGGAAATGCGGAGTGTGTCGTTGCTCATTCTGTTTGTCACTGAGGTCGTCGCAAGCTCCGTGTTGGGGACGGTGATCGTCTCGTTGTCGAACGTTCGGACGCGAGTCACCCGGAAGCCAATATCGTCGATAAAGCCCGCCTTGTCGTCCCACTCGATCCAGTCGTCGATAGTGAAGTTCCGATCCTGAACGATAAACACGCCCGCGACGAAGTTTGAGATCACGTCTTGGGCGGCGAAACCGACTGCCAGCGTTAGCGCGGCGACAATGAGTGCCGAGCCACCCAATAGACCACTAAAGCCCGCGGCTGCCGCGGCAACGGCGAGCGTGCCTACGATGACGCCCACGTGGAGTACCTTCTGAAGGGCCCGCTCGATGGTTGGATCCATGTTTCGGCGGCCAAACAGCCACGCGACGGCCGGTTCCAACAGGTATCGACCGGGGATGTAGACCACAGCCGCAACGACAAGCAACTCCCCGAGCTGTCCGAGAAGAGCCGCGTATTTCGGAACGAGACTGTCGACTGACTGCGGAAGTACCATTACCTACACCCCTGCAAGCAGGAAACTAAGAGATACTGGTAGAAGCGACCGACACCGTCGACTACTGGAGCCGGTAGCGAAGCAACGCTGCAATTCCACCGAGATTTTTCAGCTGTTGGCCCGGCTGGAACTCCTTCGAGAAGACGGTGATTTCGCCACCCTTCTGTTCGACAGTCTCGATAACCTCGTTGACGTCGAGGTCCCAGTCGCCCTCTTTCTGTCGTTCGTCTCGGAGTCGCTCATCAAGGATCAGTAGCTCTTCGACAGCCCCGAACTCGGCGGCCTCTTGGACCTGCTCGATCCCATAGGCGGCCTTCGCGCCGTCGCCAATGCGGGTCATCAGTTCGTCGATGGTCTCGGCCTCGCGGGCGATTCTGGTCTCGTCTTGGACCTCTTCGACCGCACCGCGTTTGAGCACTTCGTGGACCCCGCGACCGCCCGCACTGGAGGTGTCGACCACCGTAATCAGTTCCTCCAGATCCCGATAGTTCTCGGCGATGTAGTCCCGAGCGTCCTGTTTGGTAAATCCCGGTCCAGCGAGAATGATCGCGTCGGTGTCGAGATGGCTGAGTGCGCTTCCCAGCTCGCCGAACAGTTCATCGCGGGGCCGAGAGTATTCTCCTTTGCCGGTCGGCTTCGTGAAGGAGGCGTACTCGTCGACGCCGTACTCTTTGACCAGATGGATGTAGGCCTCGCCTTCTTCGACGGTGGCGATGGCGACATCCGGGTTGTCGGCGGCCTCCTCGGCCTCCTCGATGCGGTCGATCTGATCCGGTTTGAAATGCTTTTCAATGGTTAGCTCTTCGTGCTGTTCGACATTGAGCGTGTGGTGGAGTCCGAGCTGGTCCTCGCGGGAGCAGCCGGTGATGACCCCACCCACGCGGAGTCGGTTGGCGAAGCGGGCGAACTCGACGCTCTCGACCTCAATCGTCACTGAGATGTGTTCGCGCTGGCCGCCGGTGTCGCGCATCTGGTCGTCGTTGCGCTGGATGCGGCGGGTGGTGTCGCCGGAGACGAGATCGCCCGGTTCGAGGACGTAGGAGAGATGCCACAGATCATCGACGGTTTCGGGGACCAGCGTCATCCGTTCTCGGCCCTCCTCGCCACGACCGCGGCTCGCGATTCGCATACCCCTTCTTCGGCCGACCGGCTAACAACCCTTCCGTTTGATCTGGGCCTCTGGCTACTGGTCGTCGTCGACGCCCCAGACGAAGCCGTGGTCGTCGGTGTTGTTAGTCTCGCCATCGCCATCAGGAGCCTCGGGTTCGTCGCTGTCGGCACCGACGCTGTTTGCCGCTCTGCTATCGTTGTCGTCATCACTCCGCAACTGGTTGCTCTCGTCGTCGACTGACTCACCGTCGTCATCCGACACTGACCCATTGCCATCAGCCTCGGTCGGTGTCGACTGGCTGTCGACCGCCGGGAGATCCGACTTTCCGGGAGGCTGTGACTCGGCGGGATTCAGCCCCACGGTTCGTCCCGTCTGTATGGCTGGGTCGGCCTCCGGTCGACTGGGTTCGGTCTTGGGGCTGGGCGCTGACGCCGAATCCGCGGTCATCAGCACGCCCGTTTCCGCGGTCGTGTCCCGTACGGATGCCGGATAGATCTCGGCGAGTCCCGTACTCCCCCCGCGACCGGTCGCCCATGCCGCCGATACCCGGATGACGAACCCAAGGTAGAATCCGAGCAGGATCGTCACCAACAGGATGATCAGCGCGGCTGCCGGTGAGAGATAGCCTACAGCTACTGCGATCCCAACCAATGGAAGGAGGAGGGTTGGCGCGGCCGTCAGCAGCCCCATTGCGATCAACCACCCCGTGAGGTAGTCACCGGTTGCGGCCAGTCGGAGCACCCGGCGAACCCCAAGCGCCGCCCGAAGCGAGCCAGTCGACGCAAACACCGCCCGCGCGGCGGGCCGAACGTAGAGATAGACGAGTCCGTAGAGCAGGAGTCCGAACCCCGCGACCAAAATTAGCACGCCGACCAGCGCCTGTGCCGACTCGGTGAACCCCGGCGGCTGTATCGCCGCCGCGACCCACCCGCCTATCGCAATCCCACCCAGCACAGCCGCCGGAAGCAGATAGACCGCCGAAAGCAGCGTCGACGAACCGCCCCTTCGGACGAGCGTCCCCCAGCGCACGAACGACGGGACAGTGGGTCGGTCGTGGATGCCACTGTCGACGACCGCAAGCAGATAGCCTCGCAGTACGAGACTCGGCAGGGCGACCACCGGCGTGGCGGCGAGTCCAACCCATGGCGATGCGACCAGTAACACGGTCCAAACTGCCACTAACACCGGTGTAAAAAAAGCCAACACCGAACCGACGAGGATCGTCCCGAAGGCGTCGTCGGCACGGTAGGGCACCCGGAGCGACTCGCTCAGCATTGGCTATATCCAGTACCCCACCCATCTTATGTACTGTGGTGGACACAAACCGCGTCGCTCGATGACCCTTTGTGAGGGTCGACGATGGATGTAACTGCTTTCCCTGAGGCTTGGGTGTGACTGACACACACCTATTTGTGCGTAGAAACAGTATGGTAACTAACACAATGTCCTCTACCGGATGGTTGTCAGAAACGGGCGTACAGGGGGCGACCAGACACCGGGAGTCCGCCTTCGGAGAGGCTGGTATCGGATGACGGGCGACTCACTGACGTCTCAGGCGGCCAGAGAGGAGCTGTATGACATTATTCGGGGCGACGGCTCGTTTGAGACCAAAGCACAGGCGGCACTCGACATCGGGGTGCGGTTTTTGAGTGCCGACAGTGGCTATCTCGCACGCGTCGACGCCGAAACGGAGTACTGGGAGATACTGGTCAGCACCGAGCCGTTCGACGGCGAGGCCCCGACCGGACAGGAGATCGATTTCGAGCTGTCCTACTGTCGACGGACGGTCGACTCGGACGAACAGATCACACTCCACGATGCCCCAAATCAGGGGTGGGCTGACGACCCTGCGTTTCAGGCCCAAGGATTGCACTGTTATCACGGAACGACACTGATCGTCGATGGTGAGCCCTATGGAACGGTCTGTTTCGTGGCCGAAGATCCCCGCGGGGAGTTCAGCGACTGCGAGAGTCTGTTTGCCGAGATGATTGCCCGACTGCTCGAACGTGAACTCGAACGCCAACAGCACGAAACCGAACTCACGAGACAGGCCAACCTTACGACCGTCCTCAACCGTGTGCTCCGGCACAACCTCCGAAACAAGCTGTCGATTGCGCGTGGGCATATACAACTGATGGCAGATTCAGCGACTGAGTCCGGAGAGATAGCCCTCCAAAGTGTCGACACTATCATCGAACTCTGTCAAAAAGCCCGGGACCTCGACCAGATAATCAGCCTTGAGACCGACCCCGAACCAACTGACATCACTGCGCTCGTCCGGGCGGTCGCCGAGAGAGTTATTTCTCAGCATCCGAATACGAGTATCGAGATCGATCAGGTGGACTCTGTCACGGTCAGTGTACTGCCGAGTTTCGAGCGAGCCCTCTTAGAGCTGATCGAGAACGCCGCGAAACACGGTGGCCCACCCTCGACGATTACCGTTTGTATTACGGAGGTATCGGATGGCGTCGAAATACGGGTCTCTGACGACGGTCCCGGTCTGGCTCCCCAGGAGGCGAAAGTACTCGAAACAGGCTCGGAGACGCCCCTGACCCATGGGAGTGGACTCGGGCTGTGGATCTCTCACTGGATCGTAACTGGCCACGGCGGCAGCATCGATGCCACAGTGACCGACGCGGGGACGACGATGACGATCAGTCTCCCCCAGCAGACGGAGTCGACTACGGACAGCCACCAACCCACGCTCAAGCGCGCTCACGATCAGTATCAGGCAGCCTTCGAGGAGGCCTCCGACGCGATGGTGATCGTCGACACGGAGGGCCGAATCATCGAAGCCAACCCGGCGGTCGCTGACGTCTATGGGGTCGAGAGCCAGCAACTCCTCGGGCGGCCGATTGCGGAGTTCCTGCCCGAGGAGTTCGATTACGAAGGCGCGTGGAGCCGGTTCCAGACCAAAGACTCCGAACACGATACGGTCACCATCGTCGGCGGCGACGGCGTCGACCGGCGTATCGAGTACACCGGGACGACGAACATCGTTCCCGGCCATCATCTCATCGTCGGGCGAGATATCTCCAAGCGGACGGACCGCGGTTCACGCTAGCAGACGACCGTTTCTCGGACCACAGTAAGAACCGCCAGTTACAGAGTTTCGAGGCGAAAGTCCACGACTTTCGTCGTGGGAGGATGTCAAGTCGACTGCTTAGCTGAACTTGCTTCGGTCAGCACTCCCGGCGACGGTTGCGAGGTCGGCGTACACGTCCGCGATCCGGTCGCGGATGTTCCGGCCCGCAACGCGGGGGTCGAACCGATCCTTGTTCGGGGCCCAGTCGACATCGTTGAAAAATGTATCCCGGTGGTCTTCGATCCCCTCCGGCGGGACGATTTCATCGGTCTCCTCCCGGTAGAGATCGAACGCCGTCCGGGTGTACTCGTACTGGTAGCGGGTATCCTTGTTGACCTTACAGATTCCGTGTTTCAGCATCTCCTGAAGCTGTTCGGGCTGGACACCCGACGAGCCGTGCAGCACCAGCGGCGTGTCGAGACCGTGGTCTCGAAGCGCCATCCGAATATCTTCGGTCAGATCGGGTCGGAGTTCGAGATCCTTGCCTTTGGCGACGCCGTGCTGGGTGCCGACCGAAATCGCCAGCAGATCACAGCCTGTGCGGTCGACGAACTCGACGGCCTGCTCGGGATCGGTATAAAAGGCCTCGTCGGCGACGATCTCGTCTTCGACGCCCTTGATCGTGCCGAGTTCGGCCTCAACGAGGATGTCGGCGTCGGCCTCGTCGACCCAGTCGACGACCTGTTTGGATTTTTTGACGTTCTCCTCGAAGGGGTCGTGGGAGGCGTCGATCATAATCGAGGAGGGGATCTCCAACTCGATCTGTTTCCGGATCGTATCGAGATCCGTCTGGTGATCCATGTTGAGAAAGACGCCGATATCGTACTGGTCGGCGATGAGGTCGATGTAGTTGCTCATCGCTTTGAGGCCCGCAATCGGATTGCCGTTGCCGGCGAACGAGCAGGCCCCGTTGGACATCTGCAGGAGGAGATCCGAGTCGACCCGCTGGGCCCCCTCGATCAGTCCGATCATTGTGTTCGGTTCGGCGATGTTACTCGCGATCAGCCCGAACCCCTCGTCGAGGGCGTCGTCGTACACTGTCGACAGGTCAGCGCCACCACGAAATGTCATACTGAGATAGATGTGTGTGGAGGGAAATAAACCCCACAGAGAACTGTCCCTTACTGGTCAGTTCGTGTAGGTTTCTGGAACGCTACTGGTCGACACGCTGGCTGCCACCGGCCGGCAGATGCTCCTGGATCAGATCGGGGCTGGCGACCTTCCTGACGAAGCCTTCGTCAACGAACCGCTCTTTGAGTTCGCGGTAACAGCGTTTTGCCATGTCGTTTTGGGCGAATTTGCCGGGCTGCAGCCCAATCTGGGTTGCGGCGTTTTTGTCGACCGCATCCGTGGGACCGCCAACGACGCGGGTCTGTGGCTCACACTGAATCCCGACCGCGAGGTCGACTGCCGTATCGTCAAAGTAGGTACGGTCCCCGCGAATCACGAAGCTCCCCTTGTCGATGTACTCGCCGCTCTCGGGGGTTTTCGAGACCTGATCGGGATCGACCATGTAGACGTCGCCTGCGTACTGGCCGGCTTTCCAGACCGACGAATGCGAGACCGCAAAGGTGGCGGCCTCTTCGAGCGTCGACTCCGGAAAGTCGATATCCTTAGCCGACTCGCTGGGGCCTGTCGCTTTGAGAATCGTCACCGGCGCGCCGTGGGCCTGGGCGTGGAAGAACTTGTCACCGCGGCTCATATACTTCTTGACAAGTTCCTCGTTCTGGTCGGCGTTTCGGCCGGCAATGACGAGGAAGTCGTCGGTCGTGTGGAACCAGCGGAACCGCTCGTACCACTGCTCGTTTCGCTTGATCGGGACCGATTTTCGGGCCGTCCAGTCCATCTCCTCGTAGTCCTCGTCGGTCACTCCGTTGTCATCGTCCTCGTCTTCCTGATCCTCGGCATCCCACGCCTCACGCCGGGCTTTGGCAGCTTCGAGATCCTCACGGGTGTTTTCGATAGCCGCCTTCGCGCCTTCCTTTTTCTCTTCGACGCGTTTGGCCTCTTTATAAAGCTCGTCGGCGTTCTTTTCGACGCCGGTGGTCGCATCAATCGTCGCCTGTGTTTCGCCGAGGTCGACCGTGACGGTCCCTTGGGAGCCGTCGACGTTCACCACAGCCTCGGCTTGCGGGATTCCCTGCTCGGCTCCCGCCTGCAAGGTTTCGCCGATCTCATCCCATGGAACGCCCTGCTCGCGGGCGGTCTGGATGGTCGAGAGGATCTCGTCGACCAGATCGTATTTGGCATACAGCGCTTCGGCCTTCTCGCGTTCGGCCTCGGCCTGCTCCTCGAAGCCTTCGATGGCCTGCTGCTGTTGTTCGATGATGCGGTTCTGTTTGGCGATTTCGCTTTCGAAATCCGGTTTGCTGGTCGTGGGTTCGGTGTCGTCGGTCTCGTCGTCCGAACGATCCAGTCGGAAGAAGTACTCGTCGACGGCGTCGTTGAAGTTGTCGTAGGCCTCCTCGTCGAGATTCTCGGCTTCGCGTTCGGCCAGTGGGAACGGAGTGACGTCGACAACCGCCTCCTCGTCGAGATACAGTCGCGGCTCGAAATCCCCGGCGTTCACACGCGTTGCGAGGTTGTCGAGTACGTCGTAGATGGCCTGAAACGTCGACTCGTCGGCCTCGTCGATATCGAGTTCTTTGTCGACGTTGGCGCGGGTACAGACCTCTTCGGCGTACAGTCCCCCAAGGTTGAGTTGGGTGGCGAGTGTCCGGACGACGTCCGTAGTTGAGGCCTCCATCTCTCGCTCGAAGGCGTCGTAGCTGACCGACAAGGGGTTGAGCCGTGAGTCGGGGAACTGGTACTGGGAACCGGGCGCGACGGTTCGGGATTTGAGCCGAACCGTCTCCAAGCTCTGGACGACCTCGCCGGCTTCGTCCAGAACTGCGATGTTGCCCTGTCCGAACAGTTCGGCGACAATCGTCGTGTTGGCGTCGGGTCGCTCGAACTCGAAGACCAAGATTCGATCAAATTCGTACTGGGAGACACCAGCAAAATCCGCCCCGCCGAGGCGGTTCCGGATCATTTTGGCGAAGTTCGGCGGTCGACCCGGTGCGTCGGAGACGTGGTCGGGGTCGGCCATGTGAGCGCGTTTGGTGTCGCCAACCTCGATCATGAGTTCGACGCGACCGCGGTCGAAATCCCGCATCTTGAGCCGCAGCAGATCGTCGCCGTAGAGATACGCCTTGTCGACCTTTGCGCCCTCGTACCGGCCCAACTCGGTGACGAGTGCCGCAAGGTCGATGCTCGAAAGCTCCCGCTTGGGGTCCATACGGTGAGTTCACCACGACGTGAAAAAGGGGTGTCGCTCCGCACTCCGGGAACAGGCGTTTTTTATTCCTTGAATGCGGCAGTCGAATTATGATATCAGTGGTCGACGTGACGTTCATCGCCCTGCTGGCTGGCGCGGCCACTGGGCTCGGTGCGCTGCCGATTCTGATAGCGAGCAACGTCAGCCACCGTGTGTACGACGGCGCGCTCGGTCTCGCGGCGGGGATCATGGTCGGTGCGGCAGTGTTTGCGCTGGTCGTTCCGGGCCTCGAACTCGGCACGCTCGCGGAGGTCAGCGGCGGCTTCATTGTCGGCGGCGGGTTTCTGCTTGCGGCCAACTGGGCGATTCCACACGCTCATATGCTGTTCAGAGGCCCGAACGGCGACGAGTTCCCCGAGTCACAGCCGGTCGACGAGGAAGACGACGCCATGCGCCGGGCGGTCCTGATCGGAAGTTCGATCACGATTCACAACGTTCCCGAAGGGCTTGCTATCGGGATCGCCTTCGCCAGTGGGTTCGAGGAAGTCGGCATCGCACTCGCAGGGGCGATTGCGATCCAGAACGTGCCCGACGGGTTTGCGATGGCGGTGCCCGCGAGCCAGACCGGACTCTCGAAGGTCAAGACGATCCTGTATACAACCCTCTCGGGGGCGATTCCGGAGCCGATTGCGGCGGCGGCGGGCTTTGCACTCGTCGGGGTCGTCACCGGTGTCTTCCCCGCTGCGGCTGGGTTCGCGGCTGGCGCGATGATGGCGGTCGTCTTCCGCGAACTCATCCCCGAAAGTCACAGTCACGGCTACGCTGACACAGCAACAGTGACGTTTATTCTCGGCTTTGCGATCATGCTCGGCGTCGACGTCGGCTTAGCTGTGTGAACTGTTTCGCGACTTGATCCGAACATTGTCCGTATATATTTTAGAAGCAGCGTGCAACGCTCTCATCTCGTAGTCAAAAGGGCAGCGCCCCCGCACCGCCCTTCCATGCAGAGAACAACGCTCTGTGAGCGTTCCCCCATCTCTGCGAATACTCGTTAAAACTAGCTAGACTAAACGGTATCGTCTGCGATTTCTCACGTTTTTATACGTATTTAAATAAATACGTTTGTCTGCTATTGTGTGGATGCGATCTCCACCATCGGCCAGTCAGCGCTCATTATGTATTTACATCCTGTATCTTCTCGTTGACGACGACCCGACCTAGGCCGGTGAGTACCGTCCCGTCGTCTGTCATGCGGACCAGCCCAACGTCTTGTAGCGAGTCGAATACGTCTTGGAGTTCGCCGGGGTTTTTATCGATAATCATCGAGAGATCCATCTCGTCGCTGGCCGAGTAGAGCGCAACGAGGACCTCCTTGAACGCCTCGGTGATCGTGAGCTGCTCGATTTTCCGTTTCCGTTTCCGGTAGCTCTGTCTGACGAACCGCTCGAACAGTTTTTGTTTCCTATCATCTCGGAGCTTGATTGCGGTTTCGGCCGCCTCCTTGGAGGCGTGGAGATGGCGAATCGACAGCCCCCGCATACGGAGGTTCTCGTAGGTCTGTTTCCCCGTCCCGATGTGGATGATATCCGACAGCCGAATCGTCAGCTCGTCGTCTCCGTCGGCGGCGGTGATCGATACCGACCGGTCGTCGACTGTAAGCTCGCCGGGGACCGGATCGGTTTCTAAGACGCGGCCACCCTTCTTTGCAGGGTGGGTGACGATGATTTCACAACCTTGGAGGATCAGCTTGAACAGTTCGTTCGCAAAGCCGATCTGTTTGTTCCCCCGGAGTTCGATGATCGCCAGCTGTCGACCCTCACCTTCGTCGGAGGCGATGGCGACCGTCGACTCGAAGGTCTCGGCGAACTCCGAGGGAATCTGATCCGGCGAGAGGTCGACGATGGAGTCGACCGGGATGGCTGTGTACTCCTCGCCCATCGTGTCGTCGGCGCGGGCCAGCACCAACTCGGACGCACCCAGCACGACACGGCAGGCGACTGGCTGGCCATCGGCAAGCCCGGAACAGGCAACTGTCGTCTCGGTCGTGAGGATTGGGTCCCCCGAGATTCGCTCTCGTGGATCGAAGAGGCCACCGCTGTCGACGCTGGCCGTCCCACCGGTCTGTCCCTCGGAATCGCTTGTACTCCCCTCGTCCGGTGCTATGTCCAGTTGTCCGGACTGATTTGTTGAGTGACTTTCGGCGGCTGTCGACCGACCATCGGCCGAGCCTGCCTCTCGGCTCGCCGCCCCCTTGGACTGATCGGTCGATTCCGCGTCGAGAGCGTCGTATCGCTGTGCCTCGCGGCGGCTTACCCACTGCTGCAGCGTGACGGCTGCACCGTCTTCGTCGACCAGCTCGCTGTCGCGGTCGAGATGCATCCGGTCGCCGAGATCGGCGACGTTGAACGAGCTGTCGACCGAACTGGTCACCGGCCGTGGGTTGCGGAGCGAGTCGGGGTAGCTCGCCCGCTGCTCTGCGCGAGCCAGTCGGCGTCGTACGTCCGCGGATCGAACGGCTCGTGATCGAACGGTTCCGGCTCGGCGAGCAGTGCATACGCCGCACCGGGATCTGCGACCGTCGACTCGGTGAACTGCGCGAAGAGCTGTTCGCGGGCGTCGCCACCTTCTCGCCGGGCGAACGCACCGGCGGTGTCGACATCTTCGCCGAGCAGGCCCGCGATCCGGCGGGCCGAAAAGCCAGCGTCGGCGAAAAACGCCGCCGCGGTCGCTCTGAGGCTCTGGATATCGATACTGTCGTAGTCCAATCCCTCAGCCTGATGGGCGCTCCGATTGATGAGTCGGGCCATCGCCTCCGCCGAGAGGCCGAGATAGCCCTCCACATCACAGAGTGTCGCCAGCACTGCGGTCAGTCGTTGGGACCACCCGAAGGGGGCGGTCCGTTCACCACCGGGTGGGGTCCACGTCGACTCCGCAAGAATATCGAGTACCTGTCGACCGTCGCCCGCGCGCTGGCGGTGTCGAGCGGTCTCGTAGCAGAGATTGCAGGCACAGGGATCGCGCTTTGGAATCCGGATCACGCCGCGGTCCCAGTCGATCCATCCCTCGTGGAGATGCTGGATCTCTCCCGGTCGCAACCCGAGTCGACCGCTGAGGATGAGGATGGCGGTCGACCGAACCCGCCGCTGTCGGTCGGAAAACGCCAAGCCGCCCAAATATAAGCTATAGAACGCCGCCGGATCAAGTGCCTTCGATGGCGGGACCGATGCCGCTGACAGTGCTTCCGGTCGACCTGACATGCGCTCGTCCATTTTTTCACCTCTGGTATGGTAGCTATACCAGTACACGCATCAGTTATAATAGTACTCACTGACAGGTTCGCCGCGTGTCGGTGTCGACGTTAGACGAAGCCATCGCTGGATCGCGTTGATAACAATAAAATCAAACCGAGTCGGTTGCGGCGTTAGTTGAACTGCTCTGCGGCGGCCTCAAGGACGGCGTCCTTGGCGGCCTCGCGTTTGCCGGCGAGGAACTCGATGCGGCCTTCGCGGACGCCGCGTGCGGTGACGTCGGCTTCAGGAGCGGCCTCGGCGGCCTGCTCGGCGACGGCGCGAATGTCGAGCGGTTCGGTACTTCGGAGGTAGAGTTCGTCCATGCCGATGCCGACAGTGACGAACGCCTCACCCTCGCGTTCGGCGCGATGGAGTTCGTCGAGCAGGAGTTCCGTCGACGGGAAGTCGAAGCGGTGACTGAACTGATCGGTGTCGAGGACGGCCATCGAGACACCGTCGCGTTCCTCGCCTTCGAGGTTGGCTTGGGCGGTCGAGAGCTCGGTGTCGAGCTTCTCGCGGAACTGCTCGGCGATGTGGCCAGCGAGGCCGCCGGCGTCGTCGAACAACAGATCCGTAATCAGTTCGCGTTTGTCCTGATACGACTGGTAGTAGGCCTCAAGGGCGACTGCCTCGCGGATGTTGGTTACCTGCTCGGCGTCGTAGCCCGCGTCTTCGGCGGCTGCGGTGTAAGCCTCGGGGGTGTCCTCCCAGTAGCTCACTGCGGGGAGGTGCTGCATGTCGTCGCTCACGTCGGTGTTGAGCGCCGCAGCGAGCGTCGCGGTCAGCGCGCCGACCGAGAGATCCGTTGCCTCTTCGTCCGCGGTGACAACCTGTTCGGCCACGTCGTCGACATCGGTGTCGGCCGAGATCGAATCGAGAACGATTCGTTCGGCACCGTACACACCCAAGAGGCCGAGTCCGTCGGCCGAATCGGCGGTGCTGGCGGCTCCAACGAAGCAGAACAGTGGCAGTTTCTCGTCGTGACGGTCTCGGTCCTGAAGCATGCGGGTCGCGTCTTTGGTCGCCGCATCCATCCCGTAGATGGCGTTGTCGAGCGGCCGGCGGACGATGTAGTGGTACTCGGCATCCGAGCGGGCGTGTTCCTCACGGACGAGCGGGAGGACGGCGCGCTCAATGGCCGCTCCGGCAACGTAGCCGTCGGCGGTGGCTGGATGTCGGATGACGACCGGGCGGGATTCGAGAACGGCTCGGCGGATCGCCTCGGCCACGTCGAGGAGCGGTTCGGCGATGGCGTCGACCGCGTCGTGGTCACCGATTGGCTCCAGCGAGTCGGGTCGGGCACGGTCGGTGAGCGCGTCGGCCAGTCGCGTGGTGACGGCCTCGCGTTCCTCGTCTTCGAGGGCGACGAGTTCGTCGGTTTCGACCTGGAGTTCGCCGCGGCGGCGTTCGACCTCGCCGTCGAGTCGGACGATGTCGCCGAGTTCGATCTCGGGGTAGGCGCGGACGCCAGCCTCGACGAACGCGGCACAGTCGACGACGCCGGTCTCGTCGCGGAGTTCGAAGACGGTCGGGCCGCCGGTCTGGCGGATGCTCACGATCTCGCCGTCGAGTCGGACGCGCTCGTCGACGAGATCAGCGAGTGCTTCGATGCTGACTTCGTCGTAGCCCTCAGCGACGGGCTCGCCGTCTGCTTCGGCTGATTCGGCCTCGCGCTCGGAAACGGTGACCGCACCGCCCGAGGAGTTGCTGCTCGGCGTACTGGTGTCGGTTTCGCCGCCAATAACGGCCTCCTTGGTCTCGCTTCCGGTCTCGGGACCGTGGCTGACGGCGACCTCGCCGGTGTCGAATTCGTCGGTTTCGACTGACTCAGGTTCGGCGTCGTCAGTTTCGCCTTCGTCGACTGCGTCGGTCTCGACGCTTTCGGTCTCGACTTCCGGCTCCGGTTCTGGCTCCGGTTCGCTTGTCTGAGTCTCGGCTTCCGACTCGTTGTCGTCGACCTCTGCGGCGAGCTTTTCGTCGGTGCCGTCGAGGATCAGTTTGCCACGGAACTCGCGGTCGGACTGTCGGATCGATTTGCCGAGATCGATGTTGCCGTTGTCTCGGACGTTGTTGACGCGAACGCAGACGGTGTCGCCCGGTTCCCAGTTGAGACTTTCGAGGCGACGATCTAGCTCACTGCGGTGAAGCAGGCCGGTGACGCCGGGGGCGAGATCGATGAAGACGCCGAAATCGGCGTAGCCGTCGACCGTTCCCTGATAGAATCGGTTGTCGATAAGTTGCGATGCATGGTTTCCACGGAACTCGAAGATGACGTCTTCTTGATGACTGTCACAAACGTGACCGCCATCAACAGGGACGTCACAGATGATACACGAACCCATTTGCTAAAAAAATATGGACCCACCCTTTAACCGTTGTCGAAACGCGCTGGGGTGTTAGCCGACTACTCCGGCGGCCACTGCCTGCCCAGCCCGAATCGCTCCGAACCCTACACCGAAAACGAGTATCGCTGGCAGCATCCCAGCTACAGCGGCCCGAAGGGATGTCGTCCGGTGGACGACTGCCAGACCGACAATGAGCAGGCCGGTCGCGTACAGCCCACAGAGCGCAGCCACCCCCGGAATCGGAACCCATGCGAACACACAGGGCGCGGTTGCATAGCCGATGATCTGGACCGTCTCGCTGACGCCAGCGCGGTCGTCGACAAGTAGCATAAGAATGACTGTCTGGATGGCCGAAACGAGATGGAGCGCCGCAGGGGCGACGACGACAGCCAACAGCAGCAAAACGAAGACCGCGGTGAGGCCGAGGCTGTCGGCCATGATCGGAATCCGGCCCTCGCCGAGTAGGCGTTCGGGCTGGACAGCCAGCAGGCCACCGACGTAAATCAGTGCCACGACGATTGCGAAACTCAGTCCCGGTGCTTGGTCGCCCGGGGCGACGCCATTGGCGAAAAACCGGCGCGGTCGACGGAGGACTTCGCCCCACGCGCGCACCAAGCCAGTTGGCCCTCGATCACGGCCGCCACGCGGCGTTTCGACCCACGTTGTCACGGTCGACCGGAGGGCTGGCGGTCCTATCAGCGTTACTATCGCGCGGAGTCCACGGATTTTTCCCTCCCGCTGGCACCCCTCTCTGTATGGAGGAGCAACTTCGCGCCGGGCTTGCTATTTATAATGCCGGAGCCACCCATGCCGCCCACGACGCGTGGGAGGACGTGTGGCTCGACCTCCCGACCGGGAGCGACGACGAGCAATTGCTCCACGGACTGATCCAGTTTACGGCCGCAATCTACCACGCCCAGAACCGAAACTGGAGCGGCGCGGTCGGCCTCTGTGAGAGCGGTAGGGAGTATTTAATTGGGTTACCATCGACCTACCGCGGTGTCGACACCGTGGCTGTCCGGAGCTACTTACAGGCACTCGAAACCGACCCCGAGCGAATCGAACGCGCCTCTCCGCCCGTGCTTACTTATAAGGGACAGCCACTTGCAGCAGCCGATCTGGAACTCGGGGCGATCACGACGGCCGCAGGGGTTCTCACCGAGGAGTTCGACCAGTACGACGACAGCGTCATCCACGATGCCATCGAGTACGCCCGCGAGGAAGTAGACGAGAGCCAGACGGAGTATATCAGCCTGCTCACGACCTTCGTCGGCGAGTCGACACACCGCGGAATCGTTTATAATAGATTAGCATCACAGGTCGAGCGTCGACGGCGGAAAGAGAAGGATGTCGCAGGGCTGTTCGATCCTGCCGACGAGAACGAAGAGTAGTTTCCAGCTTAGTATTTCGGCTCAGCGCCGGTCGTCTCGTAGATTTCGTCCATCAGTTCGTCGCGCTGACGTTGCCATGCTTCGAGGGCCGCAGGCGTCGACGGATATCGCTCGTAGTGGTTGATCAGCTTCTCTGCAAGCTGTTTGACCTTGTAGAAGTCCAGAATCTGCCGCCAGTAGCCGAAGCTGTCGACGGCGGTCCGAGCAGCCAGCAGTGGCCCCATCGACGTTTTGCCCGTATACAACGCCTCAGCCAGCTTTTCGCCCGGCAGCGCAGCCAAGAGGCCCATCAGGTCGTCGATGTCGACGGCGGTCGAAAGAATATTGTAGACGTCGAGGCCCGCATACCGGGAGCCGAAGTGGTCCATCACGCGCTCGTTGTAATGCCAGAGGGCGTCCTCGCTCACGTCGCCCGCCTCAATCGCCTCGACGGCCTGTTCGGCGGCGTACTTCCCGGCGTAGGCCGCACCAGCGATTCCGCCGCCGGTGGTCGGATTGACGTGGGCCGCAGCGTCGCCGACCGCCATGTATCCGGGAGCCACAGCCGAGTCGTAGACGCGCCGGGTTGGGAGGGCCGCGCCGAGTTTGTCGGTGACCTCGCCGTTCTCGAACTCCTCGCGATCTTTGAGGTCCTCTTTGAGGTCCTCGATCATCTGCATCGGTTCTTCGTTCATCTGGAAACCGAGGCCGGCGTTGATCGTTGTCGACGTGCGCGGGAAGTACCACAGATAGCCCGCCGCACGCTTGGTCGGCTTGAAGACGAGTGCATCGTCCCACTCGACGTCCTCCTCGACCTCCACGATCTCTCGGTAGGCCGAGCAGAACTGGGAGTACTGGACGTTTGTGTCGAACGTGGTCCCGTCGAAGTCGACTTTGTCCTGCAGCAACGAGAGCGAGCCACCCCCGTCGATCACGACCTCGGCGTCGTATTCGACGGCCTCGCCGTTCGATTTCCCAGTGACGCCGGTGACGGTGCCGTCGTCGGCTTGGGTGACGTCTTGGACGACCGTATCGTAATGGAACTCCACGCCGGACTCTTCGGCGCCTTCGATGAGGAGTTTCCCGTACTTCAGTCGATCAATCACGGCGAGTTCGCCAGGGACTGGGATTTCGAGCACCGTGTCGTGGCTCGGGATCTCGAAGCGACCGTGGTCGACGTCCGTGTTCGTGAAGGAGGGTTCGATCTTGGACTTCGGAATCGCCTCGGGGAAGGCGTCAGCGCCTTTGAGGGCGTCGCCGCAGGCGATGTGGCCTGCCTCTTCGGCGTCTTTCCGCTCGATGATGACGACATCGAGGCCAGCGTTGGCGGCGGTCGCCGCAGCATAACAGCCCGATGTCCCCGCGCCAACAACGGCGATATCGTACTCGTAGGTAGTCATTGGCCAAAATCCAACCTCCGTGGCGAAAACTCTTTATCTCGAAATCAGTCGCTTTGTATGCAACACATAGTTGGTAGCGAACACACTGATTGCTGTGGCGGCCCTCTGTTCGGTATGGACCGCCATGAGCGACGACAGGCGTGGGAGGCGTTGTCGACGGCGTATGCCGAGCGACGCAACCCGGATGGTTCGGATGCAGACCTGATCGATGACCTGCTGGCGGCCCTGCCCTCCGAACCATTGGTTCTCGATCTGGGCTGTGGCGACGGCGCGCGAACGCTCGCCAATCTGCCGCCGGGAAGTATCGGCCTCGATTTCGCCCGCCGTGGTCTCTCGCTGGCCGCCGAAACCGTTCCCGACAGTCGACTGTTGCAGGGCGAGATGAGCCACCTCCCGGTGGCCACGGATGCAGTCGACGGGATCACGGCCTACCATGCGGTGTTTCACGTCCCCCGAGACCGCCATCCCGAACTCTACCGAGAGTTTGCCCGCGTACTAAAACCCGGCGGCACGCTGCTAATGACACTATCCTCGGGCCGGTTTCAGACCGTGCGCCGCGGCTGGATGGGTGGAGAGATGTTCTTCTCCGCGCCGGGGCGGGAGTCGACGCTCAACCAACTCCACGAGGCTGGCTTCGAGGATCTTCGAACCGAAACGGCGACCGATCCCCTCGGCTCCAGCAGCGAGTTCGTGTTTGGGGATCTCGAAGAGTCGTCCTGAGTCGGTCGACGACGCGTCCACTCGGTCGACCGATTCGGATCCCGACACGGTCCGAACTACAGCACGGTCCGGAGTGCGAGAACCGTAGCGATGCCGACAGCCAGCGAGAGCGTGATACTCTCGGTCCGCCACGCAACGACGAGGACGACCCCGGCAGCGAGCCAGGTCGAAAGCGTGGCCCCGATCAGTTCGGGGGCGACAATCGAGACGATGATCGCTCCGGGCAGGATTTCGAGTCCGGATTCGATCCGTGGTGAGAGGTCGACCTTGCCGAGCAGCCACAGCCCTCCGGCTTTAGTCACGAAAGTGGCGACGCTCATTCCCAAAATAACCGCGACGACGATGGGGTTCAGCTCAATCGTCATACCGAATCATCTCCACGGCTGCCCCCGCGAGACCACCGAACAGGATGTACCACTGACCGCCGAGGAGCTGTGCCGTCCCGACGGCGACGAGACCGGCGACGAGCCACGGGATCAGATCCGACCGTCCCTCCCAGAGGCCAACCGCGATAATGATGAACACAGCAGTCAGCATGAAGTCGAGCCCGTAGGTCGCGGGATCGTCGATCACGCCGCCTGCTACCGCTCCAAGCACCGTCGCAAGCACCCAGAACACCCAGATCGCGATCCCCGAGCCCAGCAGGAACGCGCCAGCCGGATTCCCCGACCGGAGCTCCTGCATCGTGAGCGCCCAGTTCTCGTCGGCCATGACGAACACGCTGCCGTAGGCCTGGAGGGGCGAGAGCTCTTCGAACCACGGCCGCAGCGATGCGCCCATCAGCAGGTATCTGAGGTTCACGATGAACGCCGTGCCGATGACCGCAGTCACGGGGATCGGCTGGTCCCACACCCCGATGGCGATTACCTGGGCGGCCCCCGCCACTACGGTGGCACTCATCAGCGTCGACTCGGCGATGCTCAACCCCGCCTGCCGGGCAAGCACGCCGAACAACACCCCATAGCCTGCAACCCCGAGGGCGACCGGGACACAGGCAATGAACCCCTTGCGGGCACCCGCGACCGAAAACGTGGTCGACGCCGAAGTCGTCTCGTTCACCTCCGAGGTCGTTGTGTTCACCTCCGGGGCCGTCTCGTCGCTGTGGGTGGTTTCCTTCGCCATACGTACTCTGTCAGGTCGGTTTTATTGATTGTTTGGACACGGTGCCGACTCGGAGACGCCCACGACTGCGAGGCGGCTGACCCGATTGCTTCCATCTAACAAGAGACGAACGGACAACCAAACTACAAGACGATTCGACACAGAGTTGGGAGACAATGGAGGACAACCTGCTGGAGTCGACGCCGGAGGGGATCGAAACCGCCGCCGACAGCATCCGCGAGGGCGGCGTCATCGTCACCCCGAGCGACACCAACCTCGCACTGACGCTCGATCCGTGGGACGAGGCGGCCATCGAACGCGCATTCCGGATCAAAAACCGCGAGCCAGTCGACCCCCTGACGCTGTTCATCCGTGACCCCGACGACTGGACCCGGTGGGGAACAACCGACCGCCGAGACGAGATGGACGCACTCGTCGAAGCGTTTTGGCCCGGTCCGCTCAATCTCATCGTCGAGAAAACCGAAGCCGTCCCTGAACGCGTGGTTGCTGGCGGCGACACCGTCTCGCTGGCCTGTCTCAGTAACCCGACGTGGCGCACACTCTCGAAAGCAGTCGACCAACCGCTCTGTATGACCTCGGCAAATCTCACCGGGCAGGCCGACGACCAACTTGTCGACCTCGATCTCGCAACCGAGCAGGTCGGTGATCGAGTCGACTACATTCTCAAAGGCTCTGCTCAGGCAACGACCCAATCGAGTACGATTGTCGACCTCAGTGGTCCAGAGCCGACTATTCTTCGCCACGGCGATATCACAGTCGAGGACCTAAACGCGGTGGTCGATGTCTTTTCATCGCCCGACGAGACGCCGTAGGGAGTATCTAACTACTGTTAGGCGTCGACTTCTGTTTCTATTACCCCTGTTGCCGCCTCAACGACCGCGTCGACATCGTCGCTTTCGGCGTAGAGCCGAATGTAGGGCTCGGTTCCGGAGGGTCGAACCAGCAGCCACGAGTCATCGACGAAGGTGAGCCGAACGCCGTGATCCAGCGAGACCGTCGCATCCGGAAACTGTTCGGAGAGGCTGTTTTCGAGCCGAGCCATCGCATCCGGCTTGATTTCGTCAGGACAGTCGACGCTCACCTTGCGATAGGGACGTTCGGTAATCGGCTCACGAAGCGAGGCTAGTCCCTGCTTGGCGACCAGCCGCGAGATGACCGCCGCGCTGGCGACGCCGTCGATCCAGCCACCCAGCTGGGGATGAATATGTTTCCACGGCTCGGCGGCGAAGACGACCGGTTTGTCGTCTGCTTCGGCGGCGGCGATTCCCTCGTGGAGGCCACCCAGTTGGACCCGGTCGACGCGACCACCGGCAGCAGTCACCTGCTCATCGATCCGCCCCGAGGCGTTCGGTGTCGTGATGACGACCGGCGTCGGGGCTTCGTCGCCATGTTCGTCGACATACTGTCGCGTGTAGTGATCTGCGAGAATCGCGAGGACCGTGTCCTCGTGGACGATTTCGCCGTCTTCGTCGACGATCACGATTCGATCACCGTCACCGTCGTGGGCGATGCCGAACTCGAACTCGCCGTCGGCCACCAGCGTTCGGAACTCCGAGAGCGTCTCGGGGGTTGGCTTGCTCGGCCGGGCCGGGAAATGGCCGTCGACGGTCGCGTTCACGCCGATAGCGGTCGCACCGAGTTCACGGAGCACCGCCGGTGTCGCGTTCGACGCCACGCCGGTCCCACAGTCGACCGCGATCCGAACCCCCTCGCAGTCGGCTCCGTATCTGCGGCTGTAGTCGACGACGGCCTCTCGATACGTTGGCAAAAGGTCGCTTCGGACCGACGACTCCCACTGCTCCCAGTCGGCAGGTGGGCCGTCTTCGTCGACGTACTGTTCGATCCTCTGTTCTCGCTGGCTGTCGAACTCCGACCCGTCGACGAAACATTTGATCCCGTTGTCGGTCGGCGGATTGTGCGAGGCGGTGACCATGAGTCCGTGTCGACCTTGGGAGGCAAACGCCAGCGTCGGCGTTGGCACCGCACCGATCCGAACCGGTATCGCACCCGCCGAGGCGACACCGGCTTCGGCGGCCGCCGCCAGTGCGGGCCCACTGGTTCGGCCGTCCCGGCCGATAACGACCTCCGGCGACGTCTCGTTGGGTTTCGACTCGGTTGCGACCTGCCCGACGGCCTGCCCAACCGCCAGCGCGACCGCTGGCGTGACGCGGTCGACGACGCTCCCCCGGATGCCCGCTGTTCCAAACTGAACCATGTGGTACCGTTGGAACCCTGACGTTTGAAACCGCTGGTCGACCGGAAGCGACCGTGTGATGGCGTTTATTTGTCCGGCAGTCGAACCCAGTGATATGACGGATTCCGACCGCGTTCGTGCTCACGTCTTTGTTAGTGGCCGCGTACAGGGCGTCTACTACCGAGCCAGCACGCGCGAGGCTGCCCGCGAGGAGGGCGTCGACGGCTGGGTGACAAACCGCTCGGATGGTCGCGTCGAGGCCGTCTTCGAAGGCAATCAGGATAGCGTCGACAGGATGGTCGACTGGTGTCACACCGGGAGTCCGGCCGCCAACGTCGAGGATGTCGAGGTCACGATGGAATCGCCGGAAGCCGAAGACGGCTTCGAGGTTCGGTGGTAACAGGGAATCTCCGAGTAACACTGAGAAGGGCCGGAGGTGGAATGAAGGAGTGGGGTGAAGAGAAGACGGCGTCACCTCCGAACGCGCGTCCTCTCGGACTGGATGTAGTACCAAGCTGAGGTGGCAACTGCGGGAATCAGGATGGTGGCATTGATGTATGGCGTGGATTGATTCGTGACCTCACCTCCGTTGGCAACTTATCCAGTTGTAAGAGCTAACAGTACATATACTTCAGGTTATAAGCTGTAGTGGGGTGCATTAAACAATATATATGCTCAATACGTGTCCGTTCGTCCATAGAAGGCTGCGTCGACTGCCAGCAGTCGACCGGCGCGGCAGTAGCTCACAAGCATACTGAACGAGAAACGAGCCAAGGTGGCCCCCGACTCCTCGGCTCGTTGTCGGGTCCGACCAGACCCGAACTGAAGCGACTGGGATGGGCGCGGCAGCGTTCTTGCCGACGGCGACGAGAAAAGCGTCGATGCGTCGGCACCTCACCGTTGGTATCAGGCGTTGATAAATGCACCGTCCTCCGGCCCTCGAAACTCAGTCCCGGCGGTCACCGAGGGCGGGAAACCGCTCCCGAATCTCTTGGACTCGCTGGGGGTCGACTTCGACTGCGAGGCGTGTCGGCTCATCGCCCACGCTGGCCATCGTCGTCCCCCATGGATCGTAGACCGTCGACCGGCCACAGAGCGTCGAATCGGCCTCCGGGAACGTTCCGGACCCGTTAGTAGTCGCCACATAACAGAGGTTCTCGATGGCTCGGGCCCGCCCGAGCGTTTTCCAGTGTTCGACCCGCGGGTAGGGCCACGCGCTCGGCACGACGATCAATTCTACCCCGCGGTCGACCAGCCGCCGATACAGTTCGGGAAACCGCAGATCGTAGCAGGTCGTTATTCCTACTTTCAGTCCCTCGAAGTCGACAATATCGAGACGCTCGCCGGGCACCAACAGCTCCGATTCGGCCGACTCGTAGCCGAACAGGTGGTGTTTCCGGTAGACGCCGCGCTGGTCGCCGTCGCGGTCGAAAAAGACGGCCGTGTTCGCATATCCACTGTCGGCTGGCACGTCGTAGCCTGCTTCGGCACTGGCCGCAAGATCTTCGACCGTCGTTCCGGCGACCAGTCCCACGCTATTCTCGACGGCCAGTTCGGCGAGTCGGTCGAAAATCGGTTCATTGAGCCCTGCAGCGTGGGTTGGGTAGTCGTCAAACGCGAAAAAACCGACCACGAACTGTTCGGGGAGGACGACCAGATCCGCGCCATCGGCGGCGGCAGCCGCGACGGCCTCGGCGGCCCGCGAGAGATTTGCTTCGACCGCGCCGGGTTCGATCTGTAGCTGTGCGAGGGCGAGTTTCATGTTCAGTTGTCGGCAGCGATATCGGCCCGCAGGGCGTCTTCGAGGTTGTCAATTTCCGTATCGAGGTTTCGTTTGAAGAACTTCTCGACGCCCGGGAGCTTCCCGTCGACGACGAACTCGTTTGTGAGTCGACAGCCGGTGTCGGTGTCGGTGATCGTGTGTTCGCCGGTCACATTCATCCCTTTCGAGCGCCCGGAGAACTTGACGCGGTGGGGTGGCTCTCGAAGCACGTCTTCGGTTTTTACCGTGATCGTGGAGTTGATCAGTGGAATCGGCAGTTTGACCTGCCAGATCGCTCGGTTCTCCCCGCGGAGTTCATAGGAGTCGACGACGCTGATCGCGCCGGCTCGTTTTTCGGGATCGGCGATAAACTCCCAGACTCGCTCGCCGGGCACATCGAACTCGAAGCTCCGTGAGACACGGACTGTCATTGGTGAGGAGTCGAATGGCGTAGGTAAAAAGGGCGTGGAAGCGGCACCGAGACGCTGAGCGAGGGTTACTCGGGGGTGACGCGCCACGTCGTCGATTTGGCACGACTCCATTTCTCGATCTGAACGTCGTCGGATTTTTCGGCCAGCCGCGGAAGCCGTACACCGACCTGTTTCGAGGAGAGCCCGATGGCCTCGGCGATGGTCTTGGCCCGGAAATATCGCTCGCCTCGGGAGACGCTGTCGCGGAGATAGGCGACGATCCGTTGTTCCTCGTCGGTGTAGCTAGTCATTGCCATCCCATTGGGCTGTGAGCGGCTTAACAATTGCGTCCCACACCCCCGACACGTCTGCTACTCGTAGAGATGAATGACGACCACACAGAGACTGGCGGCGACCATCGCAGCCGCAAACGCCCACGCCTGCATGCGTTGTGTTGAGCCACCAACCATGAACAGCGCGCCCAGAACCGCGAGCACGCCGAAGGCCATCGATATCCCGATTGCTTTGTCGGAGTCGACTGATCCGGTTTCCATACAGAGTGCTTCGACGGTGCCTACTTAATATATTCGTCCCAGTTACCTGATTTCGACGTGTTCGGACTCCTCGTCGAGTGCGAGGTTGGCCGCGATTTCGGCGTTCCGGACAGCATACTCGGCGGTCTGCTGGAGACTGACGAGCACTTCGCGGACCCGAAGCAGCTCCGTGTTCGATAGTTCCGGAAGGTCGTCGAGGATCTCTTGTTCGCGATCGGCGATCTCTTGAAACAGGTACCGACATTTGATCGTCAGATCGTAATCCCGCTCGACGACCGCCCGGACTGCGAGCACGGTCAGCTCGTCGACCTGATCGGTGAACTCCCTGATTCGTCGCATCGTCGAACTGTCGACATCCAGCCCCTCGCTGTCGGCATCCATCACGATATCGGCGATATCCTCGGCTTTGTCCGCGGTGAGTTCGAGATTCTTCGCCACCGAGCGGTAGCCGATCAGTGGGAAGCTAGAGTCGAGACCGACCGCTCGACAGAGGTTGGGGTTCTGATGCGCAGTGAAGATGAGACGCAGGAGTAGCACGAAGATCTTGTTGGCCTGTCGCTCCCGGTTGAGCGCCCGCTGGGCGAGATCTTCGTTCCCGTGGGCCAGCGCTTTGATTCCCTCGCCGCGCATCGTACTCCCGGTGTTTTCCAGTCGCTCTAAGAGGTTGTCGAGGGTGAAATCCTCGGGGTCGACCGAACACCGAATCGCAATGGATTCGGGCGTTTCTTCGATCACACCGAGCCCCATCAGCTGGGTTTCGGCCTTATATACCGCGTTGATATGTTCGGATTCGAGCGCGCCGTCTTCCTTTTGAACGTGGATCACTCGTCGACCGAGGACGTACTGGGCGACGATGGCGCGTTCGAGCGCCCCGGCATCGAGGTTGTCGGCGTGGATGATCGCCTCGCTTTCCTCGGTGTTGGCTGACTCAGGGAGTACCGTGAGAGTCCCTTTGCCACCCATCCGAATCGAAACCTCGTCGCCCTTCTCGACGTTGTGTTCCTTGGCCCATTCGGCTGGCAACGTCATCGCCAGCGTCGAGGGTCCCAACCGCTGAACCTTCCGCGTTTCCATACCTCCTGTCGGCTTCGTATCTCCTTAATCTTGTCTATACTCTTGGTATGACTACAACACACATGCATATTTCTCGGAATATCGGTATGTGATTGTCTCCCACCAAAACGGGTGTCTCAGGCTACACAATTTTCATCATGCGGCGTTCGAACCGGCCGACGCGGACCTTCCGCCATCCTCTCAGTTCGTCGTCGAGTTCGGGATCATCGGTGTCGACGCGCAGCACCGAAAGTCCATCAAGCTTCGAGCGCGAGGCAACAATCTCCACGTCACAGCGGCGGATGACGGCGGGCGAGAGCTGTGGATTCCCCCGTCCGAAAACGAATCCCTGCCCACCAATCGGCGAGACGACGATGACGTTGTCTTCGCCCAAGGAGTCGAGGATTTCGGATTCGCTGGCATCCAACGCCACTACCTCCCCACCTCGCCAGACGTCGACGCCGATGGGCGACCCCTCGAAGCCGAGGGCCGCTTTGATCGCGCCCACGGTCGACCCCGGCCCAAGCACGTAGGTTCGATTGGGGTCGATGTTGTCGGCGATCCCCGCGGCCAGTGAGTCGACCGTGCCGCCGCCGAGCTGTTTCGAGGACTGAAGCTCGTCGGTGACCGGCACCCATGCAACCGCGCGCAGTTCGGGGTTGACTTCCCCCTCGCGGTAGTCGTCCTCGTCGATATCCATCACTTCGCGTCGCTCGGTGCGGTCGAAGCTGACGACGATGTCGGCGGCGTCCTCGGGCGAGACGGCGAACACCGAAGAATAGACTTTGACGCCCGCCGGAACGCCGAGCATCGGGATTTCGGTCCTACTGAGTGCCTCGGCAACGTCGGCCGCGGTACCGTCGCCACCGACGAACAGCACGAGGTCGACGGCTTCGCGTATACATGCTGCAACCGCGGCGCTCGTATCGTCGACCGTCGTTTCGTCGGTGTCGCGGTCGACAGCTGGGTTGTAAACAACCGTTGGCTCAAGGCCAGCCTCGCGAGCCAGTGAGTCGCCCAGTGGCTCACCGGCAGTCAGGAGTTCGGTGTCGGGCGCAAGCTCGGCCAGCCGGTCGAGTGCTCGGCGGGCGCGGTCGGGGGCTCGCGGCGTTGCACCGCGGTCGCGGGCTTCTCTCACCTTCCCGTCGGTGCCTTTGAGACCGACACGACCACCCATTCCGGCAATCGGATTGACGACGAGACCGATTCGCATAGCTATACACCGGTTTTGTGGAAAGAAAAACACCGCGACCGCACAGTGTCGTCCCACGACCCTCACTGCGACTGCACTGCAACCGCACCGTGACGTCAGCGATGCTACGTTCGGCCGCCGTCAGTCAGTGCGCGTCGACGGCGAAGGATGCTGGCAGCAAGAGTATCGATCTTTTCAGGTGCTGGTCGGTTACCCGCCTGAATCTCTCCCGTAAGCAGGTCTGCGAGCCGGCTTACGTCCGCTCCAGTTCCCTCCGCCGCGACCCGGCGGAACGTCGGTCTGTACATCGGTGCAACTCGGACTCCCTCTTGGTCGAGCGAGGCATCGGTGACACACTGGATCTGTTTGACGGCTTCTTCTGGCTGCATACACAGCTATACAGGAGATGGGTATAAGTATTTACTCCAATTCGGAACTGAGTAAATTATGGCAGATGTTGCAGGTTTATTGTCGGCTACCCACCACGTCGACCGACGGTTATAGGTCACATCGAGAGAGTGTAGGCATGTGACTGATACCGACGATACGCGGGCAGTCGTCGCCGAGCGTGCCGCAACCGCCGGAGCCGAACTCGCCTACGAGCAGTTCCGGACGGGGATTGCCTCCGAGACCAAGCGTTCAGCAACTGATCTCGTCACCGAGGCCGACCGCGCCGCCCAACGGCGCGTAATCGAGGTTATCGAGGAATCGTACCCCGACGATACCATCGTCGGCGAAGAGGAAGACGCGTTAAAAACGGTGCCCGACGAGGGCGCAGTCTGGATCATCGACCCAATCGACGGCACCAACAACTTCGTCGACGGGATTCGGATCTGGGGGACCGCCGTGGCGGCAGTTGTCGACGGCGAGCCGGTTGCGGCCGCAATCGTGCTTCCCGCCCTCGGCGACAGCTACACCGCTGACGAGTCGACCGCCTACCGGAACGGCACCGAGCTGAGCGTGAACGAGACCAGCGACCCGGAACTGTCGACGGTCGCGCCGATGCTCTGGTGGGATACCGACAGTCGGGACGCCTACGCCGCGGCGACCCGTGAGATCGTCACGCGGTTCGACGACCTCCGGCGGTTCGGTTCCGCACAGGCCACCCTCGCACTGGTCGCCGACGGCGCTATCGAGGGCGGGATCACGGATCTGCAGGCCCATCCGTGGGACAGCGTCGCTGGCGTCCATCTGGTTCGACTGGCCGGAGGGACCGTGACTGACGTCGACGGCGAGCGATGGCAACACGATTCGACGGGGATGGTGATCTCTAACGGCGAGGTTCACGAGGCGATGCAGGCGGCGACCAATGCGGTTGTCGACAGTACAGCCGAATAGCCTCGCCGACAGCGCTGGCCAGCAGCGTCGACTGACGGTCGGGCGACTGCAATACAGGAGACCGGAACCCTCAATTTACTGACCGCCCCACGGATACCCAATGGCTGCAGTCTCCGAGCGACTCGACACCTCATCAGAACGGCTCTGGATCGGTACGGGTAGCGTGGTCGCCCTTGTCCTCCTCGTCGGATCGCTGCTGTTTCGAGAACTCGTCTACGGTCGCTTCCTCTGGCAGTACTTCTGGGGCCCGGTCGTCGCCGACGGCAACGGGGCGAACTGTGCGATCCGCTCCGGCGGGACCGTCGACTTCGGCGGCAGTGCCAGTGCGTGTACCCAAGCCGAGACCGCCGGACATATCGTCGCTTACCCGGGCTACACGCTGGTTTCGGAGATTGGCTACATGCTCATGTTGCTGTTTACGCTGTTCGGCGTGATCCTCCTGCTTCGCAGGCTCGACATCGGGACCGACCGGCGGTTCTTCTACGCGCTGTTCCCGTTCATGCTGTTGGGCGGTGCCCTGCGGACCATCGAAGACGCGGGCATCTCGGCGATGCGGTTCGGTGCTGAACCACTGATTGACTTCCCGTGGAGCGCCGTAATCATCAGCCCGTTCATCTATTTCACGATGTTCGTCCTCACGCTGGTGGCCGTGCTGGTGGCCATTCGTCTGGAATCGAGTGGCTACGTCGACGACTACGCCTATCCGCTTGCCGGGATCGGGACCACGCTGCTGGTCGGTTCGCTCGGCTATCTGACGTATCTCGGCGCGACCACGGAATACGCGACGATCCATCCGCAGGTCTTGCTCGTGACGCTCGTCGGGGCGACCCTTTCGGCGTGGCTGACGTGGAAACTCATCGGCACCAGCTATCCGGAACTCAACGCCGGAACCGGCTTTATCGGCTTTGTCGTCATCTGGGCCCACGCGGTCGACGGGATGGCCAACGTCGTCGGCCTCAACTGGATGCCCGCACTCGGCGCAGGAGCGAATCTCATCCCGAAACATCCGGTCAACGCAGCTATCGTCGAGTACACGAGCCTGCTGCTCCCTGACTCGATTCTTGCGGTCACTGGTGATGCGTGGCCGTTCCTGCTGGTCAAACTGGTTGCCGCAACGTTCCTCGTGTGGATCTTCAACGATGAGCTGTTTGAGGAGAGTCCGCGGTATGCGATCCTGCTGCTCGTCGCAGTAGTTGCGGTCGGTCTCGGCCCCGGAACCCGCGACATGCTCCGGGCGACGTTCGGTGTTTAACTGGTAGACGGAGGCTACTCGTCAGTGCGGCCGTCGGCGTCGACCGTGATCACGGTGCAGTCGAGTTTCTCTCGGAGGTAGGCACCGATATCCGGATCAGAAAGCAGTTTCCGGACCATCCGTTTCCATTGGCTGGCCTGTCCGGAGCCAATGACGACGACATCGGCCTTTTCGGCCGCGATCTCTTCGAGAATCGTCTCCTCGACCAGAAACCCGCGCCGGACAACGTAGCGGGCCTGTTGGAGGTCGCCGAACTCACGTTCGACCGCTGTTTTGAGTTCGGTTCGACTGACGTGATTGGTGTCCTGATAGAGGTCGACGTGGAGTATTGACAACTCTGCCCCACGGTCGTTGCTGATACGGATCGCCTCGGCGAGTGTCGCCGTTGAGTGGGCCGAGAGCGGATACCGGACTGGAACCACGACAAGCGTCATCTGGCTTCGACTCGCCGTGCGGGAGCAAAGAGGCTATCGTTCCGTCCAGCGATTGATCCAACAGAAAAAACGAACCCGGCCGTGAGGCTACCCTTCGAGCTGGAAGGCGACTTCCACTTCCGCCTGATACTCTCGATCCTCGACGGTTGCGAGTTCGACGCCCAGCTCCTCGACTTCGATCCAGTGGACGTTGTCGAGGGTATCTTGGGCGCGGTCGATTGCGTCGTCGACTGCGCGATCAAAGCTCTCGGGACTCTTGCCGATCAGTGTTACCTTCTTATGTACCATTGCGGCAGTCCGTTCAACGCACACCCTCAAAAAGTACCCGACGCTGACAGTATCCAGAGAGTCGGCCCAACCGGCCGATGACGCTACGCTGGTGCCAGCGAACTGTCGGGGTGGACGACTTCGAACTCCGCGTCGTCGTCTTCTTCGATCCCAATGATTGCCCAGTCGTACGGCGGTTTTGTTGTCCGCAGATACTCACGTAACTCCCCTGTACACTGCATCCATGTGACGAAACACCGAAGCCGCAGCCCGGTTTCGGATTCATCTCCGAGTACGGGATCTGGCTGGGTGGCATCATCTGCACAGAGTGGTGTCACACGGACGCGACGCCACTTTCGTTCCGCGACGAACTCGCTACCCTCCTCGCTAATAGCGTAGCCGAGCCGTCGGAACACGGTCCTGGCCTCTTCAGTCGGTGGTATGGTAACAGGGGCCATCCACGTGAGCCTACGATAGCCTGTATGATAAACTTTGTCACACATGCCCTAGACTACCGTTAGCCGTCGACTACTCGTGGGCAGCGTCCCACTCTTCGGGTTTGCGGACGTTTGGACACTCGTTGCAGACGATCCGCCCCATCGTATCCATCGCGTTGTCGACGCTCTCACACGAACTACAGAAGTACCCCCACCGGTCGGTCGCAGCCTCGGTGGTATACACTGCATAAAATGGGCCTTCGGAGCCGCGTTCGGTATCCTCACGGTCGACGTAGACAGTGCCTTCCGACTCGACAGTCAGCGCTTCGAGATCCATGCCGGGAGAAAGAACAGCAAACGGTTTAGCTGTGGCCCTACGTCCGGAAACTCTCGCCACAGCCGCATTCGGAGACGACATTGGGGTTTTCGACGTGGAATCCCGCGGCCTGCAGGCCGTCTTCGTACTCGAGTCGACTGCCGCCGATATAGTCGAGACTTGCGGGGTCGACGAAGACACGAAGCCCGTGGTGGACCGTGATCGTGTCGTCGTCTTCCGGTTCGTCGTCGAACCGCATCCCGTAGGAGAGCCCCGCACAGCCGCCCTGCTGGACGAACAGCCGGAGCCCACCGATATCCCGATCCATTCCCTCGCTGTCCATCAACGCGAGCGCCTTCTCGGCGGCCAGTTCAGAGACCGCCACTGCGGATTCCGAACTGCCGTCGACGGTTCCCGTGCTCATACCATTGTCTTTCTCTCCAAGCTTGTTAACTGTGACGACGGGATGCAATCAGAACCGGTTCCGTGCCGAGAGCGTCGGCACTGGTAGTCGACGACTACTGACTACTCGAACCGCCGCCGGACGCTCTCGGCGTGGCCCTCCAGCCCCTCGGCTTCGGCGAGCGTGGTAATCGTCTCCGAGAGACCGCTCAAACTCTCCTCGTCGAGTCGCTGGACCGTCGTCGACCGGAGGAAGGCGTCGACCGAGAGCCCACCGAACCGCTTGGCCCCGCCGTTAGTCGGCAGTACGTGATTGGTACCGGACGCATAATCGCCTGCGGCGACCGGGGTATACGGACCCAAAAAGACACTGCCGGCCGAATCGATCCGGTCGAGCAGGGCCTCGTCGTCGTCAGCCTGAATCGAAAGGTGTTCGGCGGCATACTCCTCAGCAAAGAGGACTGCTTCGGACATCGACCGCGCCAGCAGGACGCCGCTGGCCTCGTTAGCCAGTGCCTTCTCGATGGTCTCGCTTCGCTCGCGGTCGTCGACCTGCTGGTTGAGTTCCTCGCCGATTGCCGCGGCAGTCCCCTCGTCAGCAGTCACCGCGACGACCGAGGAGTTGGGGTCGTGTTCGGCCTGTGCGATGAGGTCGCTGGCGACGAACTCCGGGTCGGCGGTCTCGTCACAGACCACGAGCAGTTCGCTCGGTCCGGCGAGGAAATCGATCTCGACATCGCCCCGAACGGCGGCCTTGGCTGCTGTGACCCACTTGTTTCCGGGACCGACGATCTTGTCGACCGCGTTCACGGTCTCAGTTCCGTAGGCAAGCGCGCCGACAGCCTGCGCGCCGCCGACCGCATAGATTCGATCCGCGCCGGCTTCGTGGGCCGCCGCGAGCGTCACGGGGTTCATCGGATCGGCAGGTGGTGTGGCGACCGCGATGTGGTCGACGCCTGCGATTTTCGCGGGGATGACACCCATCAGGACGCTGGATGGGTAGGCTGCGGTGCCGCCGGGGGCGTAGACGCCGACCCCTTCGAGCGGGCGGTAGCAACGGCCTAACTCCCGGCCGTCGAAATCCTCGCGCCAGTCGTCTGGGACCTGTCGCTCGTGGAACTCACGGATGTTGTCGGCTGCGGTCGAAATCGCATCGAGAATCTCGTCGTCGACCTCCTCGTGTGCTCGCTCGGCGAGATCAGTCACGTCAATGTTGCCGACCTCGACATCGTCGTGTTCGGCCGACAGCTGGCGGAGTGCAACATCGCCCTCAGTGCTAACGCGGTCGATGATCTCCTCGACATCCCCTCGGACGGCATCGATACCGGCGTCGCGTTCGAAAAATGCGACGCGCTCGTCCGGCGAGAGATCCGCAATAACTCGGTGGCTCATACGGAGCGTTGGATTGGCTGCTGAAAAACCGTTTCCATCGGTGAACGGCCACGGCGTCGACCGCTTAGACCAGCAGTAACACAGTGAGTGCGACTGCGACGAGCGCGGTCAGCACGAAGATGCTCCGCCCGATACCCGCCCGGAGCGGGATCGGGTTTTCTGGGCTACCCACTCCGAGCCGCTGTACGACAGCCTGTGGGTTCGACCCAGCCTGTTTCAGTCGGGCAATCGTTCGCATGACGACGCGGTCGACGCCCGCCCAGAGTTCGGTGACGCCCACAACCAGCCCGCGGCCACCGTAGAACATCGCGGGATTGTAGATCGCGTCGACATCGGGTACGCGACCCAGTTTCGACAACGGCTTTTTGACCAGCGCGAAGCCGATCAGTCCGAGGACGCCGAGGATCACACCCTCGATGATGTGAGGCACGGTGTAGGTCGTGTACACCTCGTCGACGACGGCCGGATCTGTAACGTCGAACGGCAGCAGTGCGAAAAGCGAGGCATCGGAGACGCCGTAGAAAACACAGAGTACCGCGACAGTTACCATCGCCATGGACTGCCCACGGTTGGCGTCCTCGACCTCCCACCCGGAGTCGCCGTGGAAGAAGGCGTAGTAGCCGAACTTGATGAACGACATGAACGTCCCGATCCCGCCGAGCAGCAACAGCCATTCGAGCGTGTGGAACTCCCCGATTGGAAGCGGCCCTTCCCCGAAGGTGTAGTGGGCTCCGTCAATGATGATTCCCTTGCTCACGAAGCCGTTGAAGTAGGGGAAGCCAGCAATCGAGAGAGCGGCCACCGTGAAGGAAGCCGCGGTAATCGGCATCTGTCGGGCCAGCCCACCGAGTTTCTTGAGATTCTCCTCGCCAGTGCGGTAGATGATGACGCCCGCCGTCATGAACAGCAGTCCCTTGTAGAGGATGTGGTTAAAGACGTGGGCAAAGGCCCCTGCTTGGGAGAGCGCGGTCCCGATACCGACCCCGGCGATCATGTAACCGACCTGCGACTGGATGTGGTAGGAGAGCAGTCGACGCATATCGTTCTGGAACAACGCGTAGGTCGCGCCGAAGATGGCCATCCCGCCACCCATGTAGGCGATAGCGAGACTTCCCTCCGGGAACGCTCGATACATGCCATACACGCCGGTCTTCGTGGTGAACACACAGAGGAAGACGCTGGCGGCGATATGCGGCCGCGGGTAGGTATCCGGTAACCACGTGTGGAGCCCGATAAAGCCGACATTAACGCCGATACCGATTGCCGCAAGCGCGGCCGGGAGTCCGGCTGTGATGCCAGCGATCTCCGGGCCGCCGGGCACGGAGGCAAACAGGAAGGTGCCTTTGTCGACGTAGGTCTGCAAGATTGCGGCCATCAGCAGCGTGCCGCCGATGCCGTGGAAGATCGCATACCGGTAGCCTGCTCGGATCGCTTTCCCCTTGTAATGCCAGACTAACAGCGTGCTGGTGACCGCCATCAGCTCCCAGAAGAAGAGGAGCGTCAGCCAGTCACCGGCGAAGACCGCGCCAAAGCTCGTCGCTACGTAGGACAGCGCGATGCCGGTCTGGGTCGACTCGGCCTCGCTGGCATACGAGTAGCCCACTGCGACGATGCCGATCAGCGCGAAGATGATCCCCATCAGCCGCGAGAACTCGTCGACGTTGAACAGCACGGCCTCAAAGCCGAGGAACTGCGTCTGGAGATAGGCTCCGGACGGGATGGTCCACACCCATGCGAGGGTCACCGCCGATGCGGCGACGCCGAGGGCGTGGCCAGCGCGTCGCGGGAGCAGTGCGACGAGGATGGCAACCGCCAACAGGACGACTCCCGGCGGCACCATCGTCAGCGCGCCCGCTGACGCGGTCGTCAGTACAGTCGTCATCAGATCATCACCCCCGGCAGATTACCGACAATCGTCTCGACGATCCGCAGGAAGACGATTGTGTGCGGAACGATCCCGAGCAGGAGCGAGAGCACTGCTGCGGTCAAGATTGGCCCCAGCATGAACCATGTACTCTCGCCGCCGCGCCAGTTGCTCTTGGCCCAGCCGCTCGCTGGCGGCCCGCCGTGGTGGTCTTCTCCTCCATGGCGCTCGTCGAGATGGTCGACGTGTTCTGGCTCTGTAATCTCGTCGCTCTCGTGGCTATCGCCACCGTCGGCCCGCATTGCCTCTCGTCCACCGAATGGGCCTTCGATGAGCGGTTTCTCGTCGTGGTCCTCGGGAGACTCAAAGAACGCCTGGTAGACGATGGGCCAAAAGTAGGCAATGTTGAGTATTCCCGAGGCCAACAGTACCGCCGCGAAGATCGCGTTGCCGCCATCTAACGCGCCAATGACGATATACCACTTGCTGACGAAGCCAGCTACGAGCGGAATCCCGGCCATCCCGGCGGCGGCCACCCCGAAGGCGACCATCGTCAGCGGCATCCGTCGACCGATCCCGGCCATATCGCTGATGTCGTCGGTATGGGTCTCCACGTGGATGATCCCTGCACAGAAGAACAGAGTGAGCTTCATGAACGCGTGGGCCGGGATGTGGAGCAGTCCACCGATGAGGGCATTGCCCTCCAGTAGCGCGAGTCCGAGGACGATGTAGGAAAGCTGGCTTATCGTCGAGTAGGCCAGCCTGCGTTTGAGGTTGTCCTGCCGCAGAGCGATGATGCTGGCGACCGTCAGGGTGATCGCTGCGATGACCGCAAGCGGGAACGCGATGCCGAGGTCGCCAAAGAGGTTCGAGCCGAGATTCGAGAGCGTCTCGGGACCGAATACGTCGAGGACGACGCGTGCAATGCCGAACACACCGCTTTTGACGACGGCGACCGCGTGGAGCAGCCCGGAGACCGGCGTCGGCGCGACCATCGCGCTCGGGAGCCACTGGTGGAGCGGCATCAGTCCGGCTTTGACACCGAAGCCGAGTGCGAGAACAATGAACGCCAGTGACGCGGCGGTCGGCTCGGCGTTAGCGAGCGCGGCAATCCCGCCCGGCGTGAAGTCGACCGTTGCACTCCCAGCGGGCCCGGCAATACTCGTGAGCCAGTAGACCATCACGGTCCCAGCGAGTACCAACACACCGCCACCGAAGAAGGTGTAGGCGAGGTATTTCCGGCCTGCGGCGCGGGCCTCTGGCGTCTCGTCGTGGGCGACCAGTGGGTAGGTCGCCACCGACAGTACCTCGTAGAAGATGAAGATCGTCAGCAAGTTACCCGAAAAGGCGATCCCGACCGCCGAGGCGACCGAGATGGCGAACGATGCGAAGTAGCGCGTCTGGTTGTCCTCGTCGAGCCCACGCATGTAGCCAATACTGTAGAAACTCGTGACGACCCACAGCAGGCTGGCGAGTGAGGCGAAGAGGACGCCGAGAGGGTCCGCACGAAGGACGAAGTCGACGTACGGCAGGATCGTCCCGAGATTGGTAACGTACACTTCTCCGGCGAGGACGCCGGGTACCATGCTGGCGACGATGCCGAACATCGAAACCGAGGCGAGGATCGTCCACGCCTCGCGGAGGTTCGGTCTGCGGCCCGACGCGAGGATAAGCGCGGCGGCAACGAACGATACGGCGACGGCAGCGAGTGGGCGAATAGCTGTGATTTCGTTCATGCGAAGAACCTCCCGAGGACGGGATCGAGCAGTATCTCAAACAGGTCGACCGACGCGAACAACACGACCGTGGAGACGGCGAGCACGACGACGACTGCCAGTCGCTCGGTGGCAACCGGACTGGCCGCCCGACCACCGTCGGCCACCGGCGAATCACTGAGTGCTGCGGTCTCAACGGTCTCGTTTTCGGCTGCTTCCGTCGGCTCTGCTTCGCGTGGCGCGTTGAAGTAGAGCTTCTCGATGATCTGGGCCACGTAGCCCAGCGTCAGCAGCGTGCTGACGAAGATGACAATCGCAACGCCCCATGATCCCTGTTCGATTGCGCCGAGGGCGATAAACCACTTGCCGAGCAGGCCAATCGATGGCGGAATCCCGACCAGCGCGAGACCGGTGACCGCCATCGCCCCGCCTGTCAGCGGTGCGCGCTTGGCGAGGCCAGCGTACTCCGCAATGGTGGTTGCACCATACGCGGTCGACAGAATCCCCGCGCCCATGAACAGCGTTGCCTTCATGAGACCGTGGCCGATGAGGTGGATCACCGCACCGAAGAGCGCGGTTTCGCTATTCAATCCGATGGCAACGACGATCATGCCGAACTGGGCAACCGAGGAGTAGGCGAACACGCGTTTGATCTCGGTTTGCATCGCTGCCAGCAGACTCCCGACGACGATACTGATAGAAGCGACGAGCACGACGGCGTCGGTGATCAACGGGTTGGCCACAAAGAAGTCGACCGTAAACACGTCGTAGGAGATCCGGATCAGTGCATACGCGGCGGTTGTCGAGACGAGCGCCGAAATGTAGGCGCTCACCGTATCCGGCGCGTAGGTGTAGGCGTCGGGCTGCCACGTGTGCAGCGGGAAGACGGCGATCTTCAACAGGAGACCGACGAGAATGAAGCCAAAGGACGCCTGAACGAGCGGATCGGTGTAGCTTCCGGCGAGCGTCGACTGGAGATCCAGCATGTTCAGCGTCCCCGTGGCGACGAGCATGTAGCCGACACCGATCAGGTAGAGCGACGCGCCCACAGTTCCCAGGAACAGGTATTTGAGTGCGCCGTAGGCGGCCATCCCGCTGTCGCCGCTGGCGACCAGCGCGTAGGTGATGAGGCCAACGATTTCCAAAAAGACGAACAGGTTGAACAGGTCGCCGGTGAGCGCCATCCCGAGTAGCCCACCCATCAGCAGGAGGAAGCCGCTGTAGAAGGCGTTGGTCTGTGGGCCGGTCGTCCGTCCGTAGATCAGGACCGCGACCGAGATGACACCGATCAGGAGGGTGATCAGCGCCGAGAGCCCATCGCCGACGAGTTCGATCCCGTATGGGCCGGGGTAGCCCGCCATCTCGTGGACCAACCGTTGGCCAGCCGCGGTGTCGGCGCTGTAAATATCCCAGGCAAACAGGCTCGACATCCCGGTTACCGCCAGCGAGCCAGCCAGTGCGATTGGCCAGCCGACGTTCTTGAACCGAAGTCCAAGCAGGAGCGGGAACACCGCAAGTGTGAGCGGAATCGTCACCAGCAGTGCGAGCAGGACGTCACTCATCGGCGATCACCTCCCGCAGCGCATCGGCACGGAGCGTCCCGTACTCCTTATAAAGGCGGATCGTCAGCGCGAGGCCGACGGCGGTCAGACTGATGCCGACGACAATCGCCGTCAGGACGATTACCTGCGGCAGCGGGCTGACGTAGGGACCGCCGCCATCGGTAATAATCGGTGCCTTCCCGCCGACCCGGTAGGCCGACGTAATGAAAAACAGGAAGATACCAGTCTGGAACATATTGAGGCCGATAATCTTCTTCACGAGGTTTTCGTTGGCGATGAGCATGTAGAGTCCAATCGTCGACAGCAGCACGAACAGCACGTAGGCGTGGCGAGTCGTCGCAAGCCCGACGAGATCGGTTGTCAGTAGCCCGGCGAAATCGGTCATCAGCGGTGTCGCAACATTAGTCATTGGTTTGGCCCTCCGTGCTGGCAGTGTCGCTACCGTCGCGGAGCTCGCTGGACGGTTCGAGATCGTCGACGCTCGGGGTATAGCCCGCCGCGAGGACGAAAAACAGCCCCATCATGATGCCCGAGACGATGAAGGCGATGCCGACGATTTCGACGGCCTCCATCCCGTATTTGACGAACTCGTACTCCTTGAGGCCGAGCGTCGACCCAAACACCGGGTAGTAGGCAGTGTATTCGAGGAAGTTCTCGCCGAGCAGTACCGGCCCGAAGCCAATGGCCGCAAACAGCAGTACACCGAGCGTGCCGAGGCCGACAACGGTGCTGTTGGCCAGCCACTCACGGGTCGACTCGATGCCGAAGGCGAAAGCGATCATCAGGACGACCGAGGCGATGATCGCTCCGCCCTGGAAGCCGCCACCGGGCGAGTCCGCACCGTGGAAGGTGATGAACAGCCCGTAGGTCATCACGAACGGAATAACGACTTTGACGGTCGTCATGATGACCTGACTTTCGGAGTACGCCGAACGTTGACGGGCGACGCCGTCTTGATCCAGTCGACCGTCCGTTCGCTCGTCCGTTCGCTCGTCCGTTCGCTCGTCAGGTCGACTGGATGAATCATCGCTCATGCGGTGAACACCTCCCGGCCGAGGACGAGCAGGCTTGCGACGCCTGCGGCGAAGACGACGATTGCCTCGCCGAAGGTATCGAATCCACGGTAGGCCGCCAACACTGAGGTGACGGCATTGTGGACTCCCGTTTCGTCGTAGGCGTTTGCGAGGTAGTAGCCCGTCACGTCCGGATTCGTCAGGATCGGCGAGTTCGGATCGCCGACTGCGGGGAACGCAGTCAGCGTCGACCCGACAACGAGCGCGAAGATCCCACAGACGGCGACCGCTGGCCAGTGAATCGACTCGAAGAGGTCGTCGGTCGGTGGTCGGGTCGTCTTGGCAATCGTTAACAGCAGGAACACGGTCGTTATGCCAGCCCCGATTGCGGCTTCGGTCAGCCCCACGTCGGGTGCGCGGTAGAAGGTGTAGACGACCGCCAGCCCGAGGCTGTAGGCCGCGAAGATGACAATCGACGCGAGGACATCCCGGAACAGCGCAGTCAGTACTGCGGTAATCAGTACGAAGACGAAAAGCGAGAGCTCTACCGGCGTAATGCCGACGCTTTGGATCACGGTCGACGGAGCGTCGAGACCAATCATCGGCGATCATCTCCCGTGGTCCACGGCTCGATACCCTCTTCGTACGCCGCACGCGCGATGGCGTGGGCCGCGGTCGGGTTCGTCACGAAAATGAATACGAGCAGGAGTACCGTCTTGACGGTCACCGGCTCCCAGCCGAACGTCAGCGCGACCGCGGCCAGCGCGAAGCCAGCGCCGAGGGTATCGGCCTGCGATGCTGTGTGGGCCCGCGAGAACACGTCCGGGAGCCGAATCACGCCCGTTGCCGAGACAAACGTGAAAAACAGCCCCAACGCAATCGCAACGACGATGAGGCCGATCCGAACTTGCTCGATCATATGACTCCCCCTCGCTCGACAGTGAACTTCGAGATTGCGATTGACATCATGAAATTAAGCAGCGCGTAGACGAGCGCGATATCCAGAAACCACGGCTCGCCCAGCGCCGCACCGAGCAGCGCAAGAATGACGACCGTGTTGGTTCCAAGGACGTTGACCGCAAGCACGCGGTCCTGGTTGGTCGGCCCCAAAATCGCACGGTAGAGCATCATCACTGCGAGGGTCACGAACAACGCGGTGGCGACGAGCAGGAGGTCACCGACACTGAACCCGGTGACGACGGCGGTGTCGACAAACATCATTGGTCGTTACCTCCCTGTGGCTCGTGGCCATCGCCCATCACGGCCGGGTCGACGGCGGTCGGCTCCTGAAGGACCTCGGTATCACCGCGCTCTCGCGGCGAGGGGAACCGGGCGGCCTCCCGGCCGTAGAAGACGAATCGGACCCAGCGTTCGAGCGCACCGTCGAACAGCCCTTCACGGGCGAACGGAACCAGCGAGTGGACGTACAGCTCTTGGTCGACGGCGGTCACCGTCAGCGTCCCCGGCGTCAGCGTAATGCTGTTTGCGAGGGTCGTCAGCGGGAACCCCGAGCCGACGAAAAAGCGCACTTTGGTCATTCGCGGGTCGATATCGAGCCGTGGATCGAGGATGACCCGGGCGACCACCAGATTCGAGACGATGATCTCGTAGAGCAGATAGGGGATATAAATCAGCCCGCGAACCATTCGTTTCGGTGACTCTCGCAGCGACGGATCTCGATAAAAACTCACGCTATCCAGCGTGATCGCAACGACACCGGCGGTTGCGATGCCGGTGACGAGATCGAACGTGCCGCTGAAGCCGCCGAGTACCTGATAAAACAGAAACGAGAGGCCGAACAGGGTCACGAACCGCGCCGTGTTCGGTCGACTCACCAGCCGCCCACGCTGTGTGGGTCGGTCGACGGGAGCTTCCTCGACGACGAGTTCGGTCTGTTCGAGTTCGAATTCGAGCGGTTGGAGCAGGGTCGTGTGGCCGACGAGCTGGTACTCCGGGTCGACGATGACTCGGGTCAGACCATTGTCCTCAGCGTACTCCGTCAGGAGCGCGGCGTAATCCTCGGGACTAAACAGGTACTCGTCGAGGCCGAGGAGGGTGGTTTCGACCGCCACCGTCTCGGGGTCGACGTCGGCCTCCTCACACTCGTAGCGCACCCAGATTTCGATCTGTTCGAGTAGCTCCTCGGCACGTGCGCTGTCGGCGTCGGTGCCCGGATCACCGGCTCGCCACGTCGCCAGAAAGACGAAGTGGACCGTCGACTCGCCGTCGGTGTCGGCGTTGAGGAGCCGTTGGACCGCGTAGTCGACTGTCTGCCGGAGCGTCGAGGAGCGCTTTACGGGGACAAGCAGCCGCTCGGCGTCGTTATCCGCCATCTGTCTCCCACCTCGGCTGCCGGTTGGGTTCTCTGAATATCATGGCGTCTCTTAATCCTACGAAACAACGGACGCCTCAAAACAATTTGTATCTCGGCTGCTGTGGCGGTTCTATCTTTATACTACCGCTCTTAATCGGCGCATTCTTGGGCTGAAATTCGGAACAGCGTGTCCCCACATACAGACCCCGAGAATTATTACGCGTCTGTCGACCCCGAGAGTCGTTCGGCGAGCTGTCGGGCAACCCGGTCGCCCAGCTGCTGTTTCGACCCTTCGACCGTCTCGCAGTCCGCCGGGCTCTCGGCTCCCGGACCGACCAGCAGTGCCCGTGTCTCCTCGCTGCCCATCACGCTGGCGTCGTTGGCGACGACGAACGCGAGGTCGACGCGATCACGGAGCGCGGCGGCTTGGTCGACCATCGCCTCCTCGTTGCCCGTGGTTTCGGCCTTGAACCCGACCATCATCAGGTTGGGGTGGGCCTGCCGGATCGAATCTAAGATCTTGGGCGTGGGTTCGAGGTCGAGCGTTCGCGGCTCGCCGGATCGGAGCTTGGTGTCGGCCTTTTTTACTGTGTAATCCGAAATCGCTGCCGCCGAGATCAGGGCGTCGGCGTCGGGTGCGGCTCCCTCGACTGCTGCCAGCATCTCGGCGGCGCTCTCGACGCTGACGGTGTTGGCATAATGGACCTCCGGGCCATCGTGAACGAGGGTCACCTCGGCACCACGAACGTGACACGCGCGAGCGATAGCTCGGCCAGTCGACCCCGAGGCCCGGTTCGTCAGGACCCGAATCGGATCGATTGCTTCGCTGGTCGCGCCGCTGGTAATGATGACGTGGTTGCCAGCGAGGCTCTGTTCGGTTGTCGCGCGTGCGACCCCGGTGACGATGGCCGCCTCAGTGGCGATTTTGGCCTTGCCTTCCTCGATTCTGGGGTCGACGAAGTCGACGCCCCACTCCTCGACACGAGCAATCGAATCCAGCACGCCGGGATGGTCGTACATCGGCTCGTGCATTGCAGGGGCGATGACGACCGGCACGCCGGCTCCGAGCGCGGTGGTCGCGGTGGTTGTCACGGGAGTATCGTCGACCGCGCCCGCGATTTTGCCGACGGTATTGGCGGTTGCGGGGGCGATCAGGAACACGTCGGCCCAGCCGTCGCGGCCACAGAGGTCGACGTGTTCGACTTGGCCCGTGATTTCGGTGACAACGTCGTGTTTGGTGGCGAACTCGACGGCCCACGGGTGGATGATGCCGCTGGCGCTGGGGCTCATCACGGCGCGAACCGATGCGCCCTGTCGACGGAGTTCGTGGGCGAGTTCGACGGTTGTGACCGCGGCGATGCTTCCCGTGACGCCCAGTGCGACATTTACCCCCTCAAGCATTCATCTCAGTTGACGGGCGGCGTATAAATAGTCGTTCGGGCTTCGGTGGCGTACCGCGGCGATACAGAACTGGTAGGGGTTATATTACATCGTCCAGTGGGGACTCCGGCTTGGTTACATCATCGGTCGAAGAAACGATTATCCAGTCGCGTGAGAAAGTCCAGTATGTGACTGAGAACATCGTCTATCCTTCTGTCGAAACGATCCTCGATCTCCACGAACAGATCGTTGCGGAAGGCGATGTGACAGAATCAGGAGTCCGATCAGAGAAACCGATTGAATCTGCGCTTCAGTACGTTTCGGAGGGGTTCTTTGGCGAACTCCCAGAAACGCTTCATGAAAAAGCGGTCCATCTGATGCGACTCCTCGTTGCGGATCATCCCTTCGTCGACGGCAATAAGCGAACAGCACTTCGAACGGTGGTCGTGTTTTATATGCTGAACGGCTATATGTTCGAGTACGGCGATGAGATTCGGGCATTACTCCATCGATTCGCCACCGATGAAGCCGCAGTCGACGTTGAGACAGCAGTTATCTACTTCCGTGCCTGTGCTCGCCGCAACCCATAAACCGACACAACGAGTAGGTTGAGACCACTAATGGCGTCCAGCACCGATTCCTCGACGGCGGTCGACGAAGAAGTCCGTCGGCTCTACGAGCGGTATCAGTCGGCCGACAGTGACAAAGAACGCCGCGAGATCGCCCTCGAAATGGGGCAACTGGATGGACGCCGTCACGCCGACATCTACGCGGCGCTTGAAGACGAGTAACTGTTATTTCTCCCAGTCGACCCGCCCTTTCTCGTCCTCAACAAGACTCGGATGGGTGCGCTGACGCTCCTCGTGGACTTCACTGAAGTACTCCTGCATGGCCGCCCGTGAAGCCGCCTGTCGGGCCTGCTGCTCGGCGGCATCGATCTCCTCGCAGCCCGGCGGGACCTCCCGACCACGATCAGTGAAATAGCCCTCGGGGACGACCCAGTCGTTATAAAAAGGCGTCTCGCTGTCGTGGATCAGCGTGATCGCGGCCTCCGCGCCGTTGCCCGCCGCGATGACCGCTTGGTGGTAGCGTTCGGCAGTCCGCCCCGCCGCGTAGATCCCTTTTATATTCGTTCGTCCGAGGCCGTCGTCCTCAATGTACTGCTTGCTCCCGGCATCGCGGCTGTCGACGCCGAGGTCGTCGAGATACGAAACGTCGCTCCACGAGGAAATCAGTACGCGCTCGGCGTGGATCTCGCGGCGCTCGGTTGCGTCGTCGACCGCCCCAACGGTGGCGACGAACCCCTCGTCGAGGCTCCCGAAGAGGCCATCCACCAAACCCTGCTGGTAGCCCGCGCCGTTGCGTGTCGCCTGCGCGTGGAGCATATCGGCGAACAGTCGAGGATTGACACCGGCCGGGAAGCCGGGGAAATTCTCCAGATGGGCATTCCGGCGGAGGATCGACTCGCCGTGGTCGACGACGAGCGTGGTGAGCCCTGCCCGTGCGGTGAACGTCGCCGCGGTGAGTCCGGCGACCCCGCCGCCGATAACGAGTAGTTCGTAGCTGTCACGGTCGCCGTCGGTTGCCGAATCGCTCATACGAGGCGTCGTTTCGGGGACTCCTTGGCTGTCGCGGTTCGATGATCCTGAAGTTCATAGGTGAGGACGACCTACGGCTCTGCAATGGCTCAGGCAGGGAATCAGGAACTCACTGATCGGTTTATTCAGTTCTACCGTAACTACTACCGCGACGACATCGGGACGCTCGCCCAGAAGTATCCCAACGAACAGCGTTCGCTGTACGTCGACTACGACGACCTCTACCAGTTCGACCGCGATCTCGCCGACGACTATCTCTCCCAACCCGACCAGATCCAGGAGTACGCCGAGGAGGCCCTCCGACTCTACGATCTGCCCGCCGACGTCAAACTCGGCAACGCCCACGTCCGACTACAGAACCTTCCAGACTCCGTGGACATCCGCGGCATCCGGGTCCACGACAACCACATCGGCAAACTCGTCTCCGTACAGGGAATCATCCGCAAAGCCACCGATGTCCGACCCAAAATAACGGATTCGGCGTTCGAATGCCAGCGCTGTGGGACGATGAACTACATTCCACAGGAGGACGGCGACTTCCAGGAACCCCACGACTGTCAGGGCTGCGAGCGCGAAGGCCCATTCAAGATCAACTTCGACCAGTCGGAGTTCGTCGACGCCCAGAAACTCCGCATTCAGGAGAGTCCCGAAGGACTCCGCGGGGGCGAAACCCCACAGAGCATCGATATCAATATCGAAGACGACGTGACCGGGAAAGTCACCGCGGGCGACCACGTCACCGTTGTCGGCGTCCTCCACATCGAGCAGATGGACGGCAACGACGGCAAATCCTCGCTGTTCGACCTCTATATGGACGGCGTCTCGGTCACCATCGAGGACGAGGTGTTCGAGGATATGGACATCACGCAGGAGGACAAAACCGAGATCATCGAACTCTCGAACTCACCGGATATCTACGAGAAGATGGTCGCCTCGGTCGCACCGTCGATCTACGGCTACGACGAAGAGAAACTAGCGATGATTTTGCAGTTGTTTTCGGGTGTGACGAAAAACCTCCCCGATGGCTCTCGGATTCGTGGCGATCTTCATATGCTGCTTATTGGTGACCCTGGTACTGGTAAGTGCGTTTCCGGGGAGACGCGGGTTACGCTCGCTGACGGCTCGGAAACGGAAATCGAGGAGCTTGTCGAATCGAATTTGGACGATCCAAAACCGGTCGACGACGGTGTGTGGGACGAAGTCGACATTACGATCCCGACACTCCAGCAGGACGGGACACTCGGGACTGGCCACGCAACGAAAGTCTGGAAACGTGAGGCCCCCGAGCAATTGTACCGGATCACGACTCAGACGGGGTCATCAGTAACGGTTACTCCATCACATCCGCTGTTCGTCCAGCAGAACGCCCAGTTCACACCAATCCGTGCTGAAGACCTTTCTGTCGGTGATTTTATTGGAGTTCCACAGACGATTCCAAGCGACGGTTCCGATGGACTCGAAGCTACGTATCGAGCATCCCAGTCATACAACGCAGTCGAATTATCATTGCCGGACAGATGGACCCCCGAGTTAGCCCGCTTGCTCGGATACATTGTCGCAGAGGGATACGTTGAGCAGCGCGAGGATAATACTGGCTTCGTCTCGATTACAAATAATGACGAGAAAGTCTTAGCCGATGCTACACAGACGCTTTCGGATCTTGGATTGAACACTACGATTCGAGAACCACACGATGGAAAGGATGCCGAGGAACTCATGTGCTCGTCAGGGGAGTTCGTAAGCTTCCTTGAGCACTGTGACAGCAAACTGCTCACTGGCTCGGACACACAGCGAGTACCACCCGCAATTCAGAGCGCGTCAGTCGAAATCAAAGCCGCATTCCTCAAAGCGTATATCGAGGGCGAAGGACACGTTTCAGCGACGCAACGAGAGATTTCAGTTGCCTCGATGAGTCGTGAGCTGTTGGCAAACGTCCGAAGCCTGCTGCTCTCGCTCGGTATCTCTTCGCAGCTTGCAGAACGACAGAACGGCAGTTACCGACTCCGAATCAGTGGAGACCAATTCAAACGGTACGTCGACGAGGTCGGATTTGTTACGGAACGGAAAACACAGGCTACACTGAAACACGGTAGTACAGCAAGCAATACAAACCGCGATGTAGTGCCGAATATCGGGGCCGAGCTCAAACGAATTCGGGAGGCGCTTGAGCTCCCACAGGCTTCGTGCAACCTTCCACGAAGCACGTATCAGCATTATGAGCGAAACCGACGAAATCCAAGCCGTGACGCGCTCTCACGCGTCGTATCTGCATTCGAAGATGCGATGACAGACACAACCGCTGAACAGACAGTCATTGCTTCTGACGGTGGTGTCGACAGCCTCACGCGAGATGTTGACGCGCTCCGACAGTTGGCTGATGGCGACGTTGGATGGGAGAAAATCGAGACGATTGAGACAGTCACCCCCGACGACGACTGGGTCTACGATCTGGAAGTCGAGGGAACTCACAACTACCTCACGAACAACGTCATCTCCCACAACTCCCAAATGCTATCATATATCGAGAATATTGCCCCGAGATCGGTGTACACCTCCGGGAAGGGCAGCAGTTCGGCCGGGCTTACTGCGGCAGCTGTAAGAGATGACTTCGGCGACGGCCAGCAGTGGACCCTCGAAGCCGGTGCGCTCGTGTTGGCCGACCAAGGGATCGCAGCGGTTGACGAGCTAGATAAAATGCGACCGGAAGACCGGTCGGCTATGCATGAAGCTCTTGAGCAGCAACAGATCAGTATCTCGAAAGCAGGGATCAACGCCACGCTCAAATCTCGGTGTTCACTGCTCGGCGCGGCGAATCCGAAGTACGGCCGGTTCGACCAGTACGAACCAATCGGCGAGCAGATCGATCTCGAACCCGCACTCGTCTCGCGGTTCGATCTCATCTTTACGGTTACTGACAAGCCCGACCCCGAACACGACGGCATGCTGGCCGACCACATCCTCAAGACAAACTACGCGGGTGAGTTGAACACGCAACGCGCCAACGTGCCGACCTCGGAGTTCACCCAGGAGCAGGTCGACGAGGTAACCGAACAGGTCGCCCCCGAGATCGACGCCGAACTCCTTCGGAAGTATATCGCCCACGCCAAACGCTCCTGTTTCCCGACGATGACCGACGAGGCCAAAGCCGCAATTCGGGAGTTCTACGTCGACCTGCGCTCGAAAGGGGCCGATGAGGACGCGCCGATTCCGGTCACGGCCCGAAAGCTGGAGGCACTCGTCAGGCTGGCGGAGGCCAGCGCACGGGTACGGCTCTCGGATACCGTCGACGAGGAGGACGCGACCCGATCCGTTGATATCGTTCGCTCCTGTCTGAAGGATATCGGTGTCGACCCCGAGACTGGCCAGTTCGATGCCGACGTGGTCGAGACGGGGACCTCGAAAACCCAACGGGACCGGATCAAGAACATCAAGCAGCTGATCGCCGAGATCGAAGACGAGTTCGAGGAGGGCGCACCGGTCGACGAAGTGCTTGAACGGGCTAGCGAGATCGGCATGGAGGCCACCAAAGCCGAAAAAGAAATCGAGAACCTCCGCCGGAAAGGCGAACTGTACGAACCGACCCAAGGTCACCTTCGGACGACATAGCTCGCAGGCTTCTTTTCAGTATCAAAAAGCCCCACCACGGAGCTGTCGACCCCAGTGGTTGGTCCCCTGAGGTCGTCAGGTCGTCGGGGTCGGTCGACACTGGCTATCCCGTGCCAGCTTAGGTCGAACACATATCGAGGGTATACTCGACGTGGTCGACGACTGCGGCAAGCGACTCACGATCACGAGCTGGGGCTGTGTCGTCATCCAGCCGCTGTTGACAGAGGTCAGCGAGCAGCGAGAGCTGATCTCGGGTCAGCCGCCCGTCCGTTTCAAGCCGTGACAGGAGCCGCGAGCCGACACGCAGCCGGTCGATACTGGTGTCGGAGTCGGGCGCTGATTCGGCGCGAAGCCAGCCTTCGACAGTCGCGTGGGCTGCCCACGCATCCGCACGTGGGAGCTCCAGACTGTCACACAGGCGTTTGATATGTGTTGACATGGATCACCCCTCCATTTGTGAGTACGTATCATGGGGTACTAATAGTTTCCTTGTTAGTATCAAATTGCGAGAATTAGCTTCTGCAGCCAGTCTCAGTTGTGGGCCGGGATGCCGTACTGGGCGAGTGTCCGGGCGAAGGTGTCGTCGGTCTGGCCAGCGCGGGTTGCCGCCTGCTTGAACGTGAGGGTTCCACAGCGGTACAGTGTCAATGCGGTCATGAGGCCGTTCGTTGCCATACTCTGTATACAGACACCAAGTATCTAAACCTTCTGTGAGTCTTAGTGCCACACCACTTGTAAGAATTAGCTATAACTGTGAAAAACAAAAGTAAATTTGGATTTTAGGTTGTTGATTGTCAATCTGTGTCTGGGCGGTACTGGTAGCGTCTCAGAGAGTCATAACCTCTAATATGTTCGAGGTTCGACCCGCTGTATGGACCGACAGCAGATCATGGCGATTTTCTTTACAGTCCTGATGATTGGCTCGATGCTCGCCTACGGCGCGGTGCTCATTTAAGCCGACTGCACCGTCTCACCCGTCGCCCCAGACGTCCGACAGCGGATGGTTCTTCCGACGGTCGGCGTCGGACTCAGTTCGTGTCTGTCCAGTAGTCTGTTTTCCTGAACGACTGGGCGATGCTGTCGCATTGATTCCAGCGAGCGCCGCCTGTGGATCGAACTCTGGGAGGGTCGGCTTCGAGAGTCGGTCGACCTGCTGTTTGAACCACGGCGGGGTGTCGCTCTCGGCGCGCTCAAAAAGGTCAAGCAGACTCGAATCCGCGAGATAGGTCGCGCCGTAATCATCCGGCGCGCGCACGACCCGCCCGCAGGCCTGAATCACCGTCCGGAGGGCGGTCCGGTGATACCACGCCCACTGGCCGTCTTCGAGCCGCTGGGCGACCCGTGAGTCGTTCGTATTTAAATACGGAGCTTTACACAGTACCTGCCAGCGTGCCAGATCGCCTTTTAAGTCGAGGGCCTCCTCCATTTTGACGGCGATGAACAGTTCCGGATCGTTGCTGGCCTTCCAGGCGTCGAGTTCGGCATCTCTGTTCTCCGTGTCATGGACCCGCACGCGCTGGCCGACGCCGAACTCGGTGAGCGTTTCGGCCAACTGCTCGGCAATCGCATACGAGTGGGCGTGAATGATCCCTTTCTCGTCGGGATGGTGGGCCATCAGCCGAACGATGAGGCGGGCGATTTTGGGGATCGTGTCGTCGCGGTGTTCGTAGGTCATTTTCCCCTGTGTCACGTCGTACAAGGGCCTGTTTTCGATTGGGAACGTGTGCTCTACGTCCACCAGCGCGACGCGGTCAGGATCGAGACCGACCTGTCGACAGAAGGCGTCCTTGTTGAGTATGGTTGCCGACAGCAGCGCGAACTTCTCGCCGCGGTCCCAGACCGTGTGATGCAGATAGCGGGCGGGATCGAGCGGTTTGATTGTAATCGCGGTGCCCGCTCCGCCGGGCTGGTCGACGACCCACGTCGTCGGGCTGTCTGGACTCCGGTAGTCCTCCATGAACCAGTCGAGTTCCGAGACCAGTTCGCCGAGTCGGTCCCGACGGGCGACCTCGTCGGGCGTTAGCTCCGGTTCGTTTGTCAGTTGGTCTTTGGCGGCCGAACAGACGTTCGAGAGTCGCTCGGCGAACCCAATCGCCACCTCGACCTGATCGTGGCCTCCGTTGATGTCGGGAATGTCGACATCGTCCCAGACTGGGACACGGTGGGGCGAGAGCTCGATTGTCGCGTACATTTCGGCCCACTCGGCGAGCCCGTGGGCCTCGTCGATGACGACCACGTCGCGCATCCCGAACACGTCGGAGCCGGCGGTCTGCATAAAATAGGCCAGCGTCATCGCGGCCATCGGCTGGCCGGAGGCGATAGCTCGGTCCGAATAGTAGGGACAGCGATGTTTGACAGTACAGTCAAACCCCTTCTCCCGGGCGCAGGGGGCCTGATTGACCGGCGTGTCGTGTTCGCCGGGGAGAATACAGTTGTAGTTGCTTTTGCCGCGGATGACTTCGAGGTCGTCCAGCAGGTCGTCGGCGTCGACGTCATCGAGTTGGGAGACCTGCGGGGTCGTGTAGTAGGCCCCCGTTACTTCGGCGGGTTTGGCGGTCTGGAGATCCCGCGCACAGCCCATGATCGAGCGGGCAAGGAGGGATTTGCCGCTGCCGGTGGGTGCGCGGATCAGCACCACGTCGTTGTCGGATTCAAATGCCTCGCGGATCTCAGTGAGTGCCTCCTGTTGGGTCGCACGGAAGCTGGGGGCGGGGAACTCCGCCAAAATACGCGAGGGCTTCACGGCAGGTGGTGGGGCGGCCTCGGTCAAAAACGTACGGATGGCTGTGTGATACGTTTGCTCACTCCTCGGTGTCGGTCGACAGTGCGGCCACGTCGTCGGCTCCCGGATCGTGGTCGTCGGGAAGCTTGTCGACGCAGTCCATACAGAGGAAATGCTCGCTGCCGTCGGCGAGTTCGAGGATCATCCCGCCGGTTGGCGTGAAGTCGAAACTCCAAAAATCACCGATCCCTCCGGCGATTTTTACCTTCGTCTCACAGCCATCACAGCGCCGTTTTGCCATTAGCGAGCCTATGAGTTGGGCCGTCTTTATGTCTCCGCTTGCTCGGAGACGACTACCCCAACGCGCCGGGAGGACAACGCTTAATTTCCGGGCCGAGCAACGATTCAGCACATGGGTTTATCGCTTGCAGATGCTTCTGTTATGCTCTCGGCGTTGCAGCTACCGGCTTTCGACACATCGACGCTCACGATTTTAGGCGTGGTGGGCATCGTCATCCTGATCGGTCTCTCGGCGTTTTTTTCGTCGTCGGAGATCGCTTTCTTCTCGCTGCCCCAACACCGGGTCGACTCGATGGTCGACGAGGGGATCAAAAACTCAAAGCTGGTCGAGGGGCTCAAAAATGACCCCCACCGATTGCTGGTAACGATTCTGGTCGGCAACAACATCGCCAACATCGCGATGTCCTCGATAGCAACCACACTGTTTGGCTTCTATCTCACACAAGGTCAGGCTGTCTTTGCGGCCACCTTCGGAATTACGGCCGTCGTGCTGCTGTTCGGCGAGAGCGCGCCGAAATCCTACGCGGTCGAAAACACCGAATCGTGGGCCCTGCGGATCGCCAAGCCACTGAAGTTCTCCGAATATCTCCTCTTTCCACTGATATTCGTCTTTGACCATCTGACACGAGTGATCAACAAGCTGCTTGGCAGTTCCTCGCAGATCGAATCACCCTACGTCACCCGCGATGAGATTCAGGACATCATCGAAACCGGTGAGCGTGAGGGCGTCATCGAGGAGGAGGAACGCGAGATGCTCGAACGCATTTTCACGTTCAACTCGACGATTGCCAAGGAGGTGATGACGCCCCGACTCGACGTGACTGCGGTCTCCCGTGAGTCGACCGTCGAGGAGGCGATTCAGGTCTGTATCAGCAACGATCACGTTCGGGTGCCCGTCTACGACGGCAACCTCGACAACATCATCGGCATCGTCAACATCCGAGATCTGGTCCGAGAACACCAGTACAGCGAGGGTGGCAGTAACCTCGGCGATGTCGTCCAGCCGACGCTCCACGTCCCCGAGTCGAAGAACGCCGACGACCTGCTGGCCGAAATGCAGGAAAACCGCCTCCAGATGGTGATCGTCCTCGACGAGTTCGGGACGACTGAAGGGATCATCACCCTCGAAGATATGGTCGAGGAGATCGTCGGCGATATTCTCGAAGGCGACGAAGAAGAGCCATTCGAGCGACTCGACGACCAGACGACGCTGGTCCGCGGCGAGGTCAACATCCACGAGGTCAACGATGCGCTGGATATCGAACTGCCGGAGGGCGAGGAGTTCGAAACCCTCGCTGGCTTCGTGTTTAATCGAGCCGGTCGACTCGTCGAGGAGGGCGAGACCTTCGAGTACGACGGCGTCGAGATCGAGATCGAAGAGGTCGACAACACCCGAATCCTGAAAGCACGGATCACCGTTACTGCGGAGTATCCTAAAACAGAGGTCGACGAGGAGCCGGAACTAACGTGAGTGACTCCGGTCGACTGACGTGAACTCCGACAGAACGTAGTGACGGATTATCTAGCGTAGGGACGGACTAACTGGCGTCTGTTTTCGGTATCATACTGCTCGATTATTGGTTGATGCGATCACCGAACGAGTGTAATCAGCGTGAAGATCCCGTAGGCCAACACGAACGACAACACGAGCGAGCCGACCCATGCGAGCACGGTGTAGATCATTTTCCGTCGACTCACCCCGGCGTTCCCCGCGGCGTAGCCGCTGCCAACAATGGCGCTGACGATGATCTCGTTAAACGAGACCGGAATCCCGAACGCGACCGCCGTCTGGGCGATAGCGAACGAGGGGATGAGCGCCGCGATTGAGCGCCGGGGGCCGAGCGCGGAGTAGTCTTGGGCCAGTGCTTTGATCATTCGCGGCGCGCCGGTCCACGAGCCAAGCAGGAGTCCGAACCCACCGCCGGTAAGAACAGCCCACAGTGGGATCTCGATACCGCTACCCAGCAACGGCACCAGCGGGCCAATCGCCAGCCCGACCTGACTGCCGCCGGCCGAGAACGCCACGAGCCCACCGAGCACGAGCAGGAACCGCCGCTGGCCGGCCGTCCGGTCCCGGTTGAGCGCGAACCAAAGCACCGCAACTGACAGCGCCGCCACGGCGAGTGCGGCGACTATCTGGCCGCCGTCGACGCCAGCCACCGTGGGAAGCGGCAACCCTGCACCGAGCGTCCCGGCAATCGAACCGGAGCCATCTGGTGGGCCGAGGAATGCGAAGCCGACGTTAGCGATGATAAAGCCGATAACGCCACCCAACAGCGCGATCAGATAATCCTCGTCGAACCGGTCGCCCCGGAGGAGGCGAGCGATGCCGTAGGCGATGCCGCCGCCAACAAACGGCGTCAGCACCCACAGCGTCATGATCTCGGCATACTTCGCCCACGCGGGCGCGCCGCCCATCGCCAATCCGACGCCGACGATAGCGCCAGTGACCGTAAAGGCGGTCGCAATCGGGTAGCCAGCGAAGACGCCGATAGCGACCAACACGGCGGCGGTGATGAGCCCGACAATCGCCGCGGTCGCGGTGAGTGGCTCACCGATGATGAGTTCGCTGCCGACTGCTTCGGTGACGTTCGCGCCCTGAAAGACGGCTCCAAAGAAGCCGAGGACGCCGACGATCAGCCCGGCCCGCATGACGGAGATCGCGTTGGCACCGACCGCGGGGGCGAACGGCGTAGAGCCCGAGGAGCCGGCCCCGATGGCCCACGCCATAAACAGGCTGGCGGCGGCCGCAACGCCGAACGTGAGTAGTGTGCCAGTTGCTACCATTGTGTGTGCTCCAGAACAGTAGCCATCTTACTCCCGCCGTTGGCCGTCTTCGTACCCTTCACGGAGCCCGAGCACGGTGCGACGCATTAACAGATAGCCGAAGAAGACGAACGCTACCAAGAGGACGATAAGCCCGATAACCACGGGATCGTCGAAGAACGAAACAACCATAGATTGGGTATTATCGGCCTGTTGAAAGGCGTTTCGACGTGTCGACGCCAGCATCCGAACTCACCGCGGCTGGATCTCGAACTGTTTGAACACCTCGCCATCCGGTGTCACGAGTCGACCCTGCAGTCCACCCGCAACCGGCTCCAGTTCGGCATGCGCCGGGCGATTGCCCCGCGGCTGGGCGTGGCTCCCCGGATTGATAAGGGGGAGCTCGCCGGACAACTCAGCTGTCGGGCGGTGGCTGTGGCCGAAGATGACCGCATCGGCTTCGCGTTCCTTGCCGAACAGTGTCAGGGCCGTGTTCCCCCCGCGAACCGTGTGGGTTACGGCGAACCGGACGCCCTCATACTCGATAGTTCGGGCTTTGGGGAGCCGCGAGCGGATCGCTTCGTCATCGTTGTTGCCGTAGACGCCTCGGAACGTCGACGATTCGTCCTCGAAGGCATCGAGGACGGGGTCGATCATGAAGTCGCCAGCGTGGACGACGAGGTCGGCCGTGCGAACCGCTTTGAGCGTGCGCCCGCGGAGACGGTGGCCATCGGTGCTGTGAGTATCGGAGACGATTGTAAGCATATCCAACCATTATGGGTCTGACTACTGAAAACTATTGTTCCGGGACGGACCGGTCGACAGTGGGACGAACCCACTCGGTCGACGCCGAGAGGGTGACGGAACCATTAAACGGCAGACACGTCAGCCATGACATATGGCAGGCAGTAAATCAGTCGTCCTCGCCGCGCTCGTCGCCAACGGAGCGATTGCGATCCTCAAGTTTTTCGCCTTCGTGCTCACCGGCAGCCCCTCCATGTTGTCGGAGGTTTACCATTCGATCTCGGACACCGGCAATCAGGTGTTCCTCTTGGTTGGGATTCGGTACAGCGACCGCGCGGCCGACCAGAGCCACCCCTTCGGCTACGGCAAGGCACAGTTCTTCTACAGCTTTTTGGTGTCGGTGCTGCTGTTCGGCATCGCGGGCTGGGAGTCGGTCAAACACGGTTACGAAGCGATCCTCAATCCCCACACCGTGACCGTCGACCCGATAACCCTCCTCGGAATCGGTCCGTTCCCGGCGTGGTACGTCAGCGTCGTTGTCCTGCTCGGAGCCATCGGCTTCGAGTTATACGCTTTCGCCAAAGCCAACGCCGAACTCCAGCGACAGATCACGAACTACGGCTGGTCCGGCATCCCGGAAGCATTTAAAAAGACCAGTGACGTGACGACGCTGACGGCCTACACCGAAGACACCATCGCGCTGCTCGGAGCCGCCCTCGCACTGGTCGGAATCGTCCTCACCCAACTCACGGGTAACCCGATCTACGACGCGGTAACCGCGCTCCTGATCGGTCTCATGCTGATGGGATTTGCCGTCGCGCTCGCGTGGGAGAACAAACGACTCCTGCTCGGTGAGAGTCTCCATCCCGATGTCGAATCCGATCTCAGGGACGTTATCGCGGCCCACGAAGGCGTTACGCACGTCGACGGGTTCCGAACGATGTTCGTCGGCCCCGCCGAGGCACTCGTCACTGCCGAGGTGAGCTTCGACAAATCGCTGATCACCGGTGACATCGACGAAGATATCACCCAGATCGAGACGGAACTCAAAGCAACCGACGACCGCGTGAAAATCGTCTATCTTGAACCCGAACTCTGAGGAACCCTCCTACTCGGTTCGGCCTACTGTTCGTTCATCGCTAGCGACGCCAGCAGTGCCTCAAGCTGGACCTGCTCGTTCGCACCCTCGGTAATCCGGTAATCCGTCTCGCCGATTCGCTCCATCAGTCGCACCGCATCACGCTCCGAGAGATCAAAGTCCCACACTGACCGGTGAAGTTGGTCGATAATATCGCCGCCAGCCATCCCGGTGTCGGTGAGCAGCGTGTCGAGTGTGGCACGGGATTTCGAGAAGTCGCCGGCGATTGCGTCGGTCACCATCGACTCGATTTCTTCGGGGCGCGCCGTCGACGTAATGAGATAGACCGCTTCCTCGTCGACGACCTCGCCGGTGGTTGCGGCGGCCTGCAGGGAGTTGATCGCCCGGCGCATATCGCCGCCCGCGGCGTAGACCAGCGCCTCACGGCCATCGTCAGTGACTTCGATTCCCTCGGCGGCAGCGATCTCGTCGACCTGTGCGGCGACTGCTTCGTCCGAAAGCGGCGAGTAGCGGAAGACGGCACACCGCGACTGGATCGGGTCGATGATCTTCGAGGAGTAGTTACAGGAGAGAATAAACCGGGTGTTGTCGGAGAACTGCTCCATCGTGCGGCGGAGCGCTGACTGTGCATCGGATGTAAGCGAGTCAGCCTCATCAAGAAAGATAATACGGTAGTCGTGACCGCCAAACGACGAGCGGGCGAAGTTCTTGATGCGGTCTCGAACCACGTCGATTCCGCGCTGATCGGAGGCGTTGAGTTCGAGGAAATTCCCCCGCCAGTCGTCGCCGTAGACCTCGCGGGCGATGGCGGTCGCGGCGGTCGTTTTGCCGATTCCAGCACGGCCCGAGAACAGCAGATGCGGCAGATCCCGCTGGTCGATGTAGCTCTGGAGCCGCTCGACGATGTCGTCTTGGCCCTTGATGTCGTCGAGCGTCTGGGGGCGGTATTTCTCGATCCAGATCTCCCGTCCCGGCTCCGGCTCGCTGTCGCTTTCGGCGTCGACGTCGCTCATACCGAAGCAAGCAGTCGATGGCTCATAAACGCCCCGAGACCAGTCGACGGCCGGACCCGACTGCTTTTATTAATTGATCGCCCTACCCTCTCGTATGAACGTTACCGTCGACGTCGTCGGCGAAGGCTCCCGCGAGGTGACCGTCGACGAGTCGGCTACCTACGCCGATCTGGTCAGGGAGGTCGACCGAAGTCCACAGGAGGTTTCGGTGCTCGTCGATGGCTCACCGGTTCCGGAAGACCAGCCCGTCGGGGTCGACCATGTGCAGGTGTTACGACTCATAAAGGGTGGATAGCCACCGGCGAGCAGGTCGGCAAACTGAGTATTTTTGTCAGTCGGCGACAGAAGGCTCGGTATGTACTCGAAGCCGACCGATCTCTCGATTGAACTGCCGAACGGCGGGGCCGGGCCGGACCCGCTTCGGCTCGACAGGTTGGATGCGGAGTTCGTCGTGCTGCTGTTCCAGCGGGATTATCTTTGTGGCAACTGTCGGAACCAAGTCCAGGATATCGCCGCCCGCTACGATGAGTTTCGCGAGCGAAACACCGTCGTCGTCTCGGTCCTGCCGGAGTCCAAAGAGCGGGCCGCCGAGTGGGCGACCAACTACGACCTCCCGTTCCCGGTCGTCGCCGATCCCGACACCGCCGTCGCCGACCGGTTCGGCCAACCGGTCCGGTTCGGGTTTCTCGGCTCGCTCCACAATCTCCTGGGCCGGATGCCGCTGGCGGTCATCATCGACCTCCGGGGTGACGAGCCACGGCTGGTCTACTCCTATGTCGGCAACTCCCCGTCCGACCGGCCCACAATCGAGGGACTCATTCTGGAACTCAACCACAAGCGCAAATCCAGCGCGTGACCTCGATCCGCCACGCCGCCCCCGAGGATCTGGTCGACGTCATGCGACTGTTCGATGGCGCGCTCCTCGACACCGACGCCGACCGGATTAGGGATCAACTAACCGGCGATAGGGGCTGTATACTGCTCGCAGAGGCGGCTGGTCGACCGGTCGGCGCAATCGCGCTTATACGTGCAGCGGAGGCAGTTGAAGATGTGCTGTGGCCCGACTCGAGTTATATATCAGCGATTGCAGTCAGCACGACACGTCGGGGTCAGGGCATCGGTCGGTCGCTGATCGAGGCGGCCGCCGAGTGGGCTGGCCCACAACCGCTGTCGGCGACGTTCGACGAGCGCGTCCGACCCTTTTATATGGCGTGTGGGTTCGCAATCGAGGAGCGTGAGGGTCGACTGTGGGGAATTCGACGGGTTGCGGGAGTCGACTAAATCGGCAGGGTTAGGCGGCCGGATCACTGAGGAGTATCCAATATGGGAAGCGGCAAAGACAAATACTACAACCGAGCCAAACAGCAGGGGTATCGCTCGCGGTCGGCGTTCAAACTCAAACAGCTCGACCAGCAGGTCGGCCTGTTCGGCCCCGGCAACACCGTCGTCGACCTTGGGGCAGCCCCCGGCGGCTGGCTCCAAGTCGCCGCCGAAGAGGTCGGCGACGATGGCACCGTGATCGGCGTCGACTTCCAGCGCATTCGGGATCTGGAGGACCACGACACCGTCGAGACGATCAAAGGCGACATGACCGACGACCGGACCAAAGACCGACTCCGCAAACTGGTCGGCGAGGATGGCGCGGACGTTGTCATCTCGGATATGGCCCCGAACATGACCGGCGAGTACTCGCTGGATCACGCCCGGTCGGTCCATCTCGGCCGGCAGGCCTTCGAGGTCGCCTGCGAACATCTCGGCACTGGCGGCGATTTCGTGGTGAAGGTGTTCCAAGGCCAGGATCTCGACGATTTACAGGACGAAATCGCCGAGGAGTTCCAGTACGTCCAGCGGAGCAGCCCGGATGCCTCCCGCGATAGCTCCTCGGAAATCTATCTCATCGGCAAACACCGTCTGACTGCTCCCCTCGGCGTCGACGACGAGTTCGAAGTCGAGATCGTCGACGTCGGCGAGGAAGGCGACGGGATCGCTAAAGTCGAGGATTTCACCGTCTTCGTTTCCGGGGCCGAAACCGGCGAGACGCTCGACATTCGGATCACGGACGTCAAACCGCAGTTCGCGTTCGCCGAGCGCGTCGACTGAGTCCGGTCGTCGCGCGTCCGTTTCTGACCGTCAGATCAATACTGCTTGCGGGCCTGTGGGTATCTATGAGTACGACATTCTCAGTCACTGGAATGAGCTGTACTGGTTGTGAATCAAACGTCGAGGCTGCGGTCTCGGAGTTACAGGGTATTCAGGGCGTTGAGGCCGACCACGAGGCGGGAACGGTCACAGTCGACGGCGATGTCGACGAAGGAACCGTCACCTCGGCTATCGAAGACAGCGGCTACGAGGTCGTGGCGTAGGGTTACTGACTCCCGTCGGTCGCTCCGGCGGTAACCCCACAGATCGATTTGAGGATGACGACGAGTTTGTTCGTTTCTCCAGCCCCCCAGATCGCCGTCTCGGCATCCGGGGTTGGGTTGCCGACCTGCACGCTCAGCAGCGTTCGACTCCCGTCGACCAACAGGAACCGACTGACCATCGGAATGGCTTGGGCGGCGGGTTCGAGTCGTTCGACCGCGGGGATCTCGGCCTGGAGGCGGTCCATCGCCTCGGCCGAGAGCCCACCGATGCTGACCGAGATGCCGCGGTCGACGGCCGCCGAGAGTCCATCGATGAGCCGCTCCGAGAGGAACCCATCGTCGGCGACGTAGACGATCTCCGAGTCGGCCTCGGTGAGAAACGTCAGCAGTCGGTCGACGATGGTTTCTTGGCCGCTGACTGTCCAGATACCCCGTTGTTCGGACCCATTGTCGACCGCTTCGAGCTGATCGAGCGCCGTCGTCAACTTCGTGAGGCGCTGTTGGAGATCTTGGTCGAGCTTTCGGCGCGTGGTCTCGGCCGAGATCGCAATGAATCGCTGTGGGCTGGACTGCTGGATGTCGACCAGCCCCCGGTCACGCAACTCCTCGACGGCGTCGTAGACGCGGGTTCGCGGAACCTCTGCAACCTGACTGACCTCCTTGGCGGTTCCGGAGCCGAGACTGGAGAGCGCGACAAACGTTCGGGCCGCATAGGTGCTGAGTCTGAACGCTTCGAGCTGTTCGATGGCTGTCGAGTGCTGATCTGTGCGGTGAGTAGTCATGCGAGGAGCTGACAGCGGTTGGCTACCGTCGACCACGACTGCGTGAGACGGCAGACGGTAGCGATTGTGCCAATCGTGATTGTCTCCTCCTCCTTAGACTCTGTAGGTATATTGCTTTTGTGATTAACTGAGTGAATGCTTTTAGAAAAGCAGTATTCGCTCCGTAGAAATATCAGCGTTGAATTCGCAGTATGTGACAGTAGCCGTCACAACAAATTTTCACTATTTGCGTGAAAAGTCTTTGAATGTCTGTTTGTCCAGATATCACCATTCAATTGGGAATTGATTTCACGAATCGAGTGACAATACCTATGAGTGTGGGACACCGAGTGTACTGCATGACCGGGTTCTCCGGAGAGATAGATTTATGTCCACATTAGAAAACGTAACCGAGGCTGTCGAAGTCCTCCAGCAGATCGGGCTCAAGGAGTACGAAGCCCGCTGTTTCGTCGGCCTCTCACGGCTGTCTACGGGCACCGCAAAGCAACTCAGCGAGATGACCGACGTGCCGCGAACCCGCGTCTACGATGCGGTTCGCATCTTAGAGGCCCAAGGGTTGGTCAAAATCCAGCATTCGAGTCCCCAGAAGTTCCGGGCCGTCTCGATGTCGGAGGCGACCGAAACGCTTCGCGGTCAGTACGAAAGTCGCGTCGACCGACTCCAGGCTGCGTTGGACGATGTGGAGATGGTCGAAGACCACGATGAATCGTCGATCCAGCAGGTGTGGGCACTGACCGGTTCGACGGCCATCGAAAGCCGGACGAACAAACTGCTCGACAAAGCCACCAACGAGATCGTGTTGGTCGTCGGCGACGAGTCGCTGTTGACCGACCGGCTGGTCGACAATCTCACCGAAATGAACCGGAGCGTCGACCTGCTGATCGGCGCGCCGACCGAACTGATTCGAACTGCGATCCAAGAGTCGATCCCCGAGGCAACCACGTTCGTTTCGGGGTTAGGGTGGCTCCGAGAGGAGGAACAAGATACCGGTGAGACGGCTATCGGTCGGCTGCTGTTGGTCGACCGCTCGAAGATCCTCGTGAGTACGATCCTTCCGTCGACCAACGAGGAACACGCGATCTACGGCGAGGGGTTCGGCAACGGCCTGGTCGTGATCGCGCGTCGACTGATGTCACAGGGCGAGTTCACAGGAGAATAAATAGGAAGGGGGGAGGGCCGAAACGTGGGGGAACAGGTAGGAAGGCGTAGCACGTTCGGGGAGGAAGGGGGGTGAAATGTCCCAGACTACGAATCTACCTAGTTTTATCAAGTCCTTCCAACCACATTAAGCGAAGACATTTTCACGGCTGTTCGATTTTTGATGAACTGGGTAACAGTCTTGTGTGAACACTGGTCATACAATTACGATCAGGAGCCACCCGTGAACATATATACGAGAGCTCACCAACCGCCAACCAGTGCGAATCACAGACAGTCGGGCAGTCGATACGGTCGGGACGCTGGGGGACAACCACGAGCTCTCCCGTCGGGCCCGTGGGTACGGCGAGGCCGTGGTTTGCGGCGAGGAGTGGCCGCTCGACGGCGTCGACCTCAGCAAAATCACGTGGTCGACCTCGACGCGCGCGAAGCGTCGACACGGGCGGTGTTCCTACGACGGCGATGGCCGCGCGACAATCACACTGACCGAACACACCTACGACCGAGCGGGGTTCGCGGCCTGCAAGATGACGATCCGCCACGAACTCGTCCACGCCTGGCAGTACCAACATCGTGGCGAGCGGGCAGTCGTCGGCGAGATGGGGATCGAACTCCGGGCTGACGGTGCGACTGCGACCCCCGATGGGGGCCACAGCGACCACGCCGACACCGGGCCCGCGACCGGTGGCCGGAACACGGCCGTCGACGCCGGGTTCACCATCGAGACGGGTCACGGCGACTCCTTTCGGGCGTGGGTCGACCCCCTCGAACTGCCGGGGCGGTGTTCGACCTACTACGAGCGTCGACAGTCGGATTTCAACTACGTGTATGGCTGTCCGAACTGCGAGCAATGGTGGGGCAAACACCGACTCTGTAAGAGTGTCCGGCAGGCCGCCCACGGTGGCGAGGGGTCGACGGGCTACCGCTACTGTACGGACTGCGAGGTACTCCTCCATCTGCAGGTTGGTGAGTGGTATCTCGGCCACGCAGACCACGACGACGAGTGTATCAAGACCTTCGTCGACGGCGAGTTCGAGGCGGCCGCAGACAGTGGGTTACCACTCGTTCACGCACACGACATCAACCCAACAGAGCGACCGGAGTAGTTGCGGAAAAACAGTCCCTTATCCGAGATGCAACGCGTACGAGCCGCGTTTCTCGCCCTCGTCGTGGTAGACGATTGGCTCTTCGACCATCGCCACTGCGCCGCCGTCGACCGCCGCCGCAGTCGAAATCCCGTCGACTGTCGTCGCCTCTTTTGGCCCGCCTGCGAGATTGAACTCCCGCAGAGCATGCGTCGACGAATCGCGCGTTCGGAAATTCTGGGCACAGGGGATGACGATTCGATCCCCGTCGACCGCCGTGCCGTGGACGAACCCTCCGAGGTCGGCGTCCCATAACTCAGCACCGTCGGCGTCGACCCCCACGATTCGGTGTTCGTTCGGGTGTCGACCCTCGGTTTCGCGGCCCTCCTCCGGGTAGGTATTCCCAGTTAGGAAGGCCACGCGGCCATCGTGGGCGTGGACGTGGTTCGGGTAGGCATACAGCGTTTCGTCTTCTATTTCGGTCGGGACCGCGAGGTCGACGCGCCACTGCTGTCGACCGCCCGGTCCGAGCAGATAGCCCCGTTTGTCGCCGTGGCTCGTGACCGCCAGCGAGTCGCCGTCGTAGGATACGTCGCCGACCCGGCGGTCGCCTTCGGTGCCGGGGTCCCACATCCACGCCGGTTGGCCACTGGCTGTGTCGAGGACGACGAGGCCATGGTTGTGGTCGCCCATACATCGGTTGTAGCCGACCGCGAGGCGGTCGCCCGCGGCATTGGGGGCGAGGGCGATTGGTGAAGCGTCGACCGAGTACTGCCAGTCGACGGTGCCCTCTGAACCGAAGGCGTACACCGCGCTGTGCCAGCGTCGGTCCTTGCCGTCGCGTTCGTAGCGTCGGGCCGCCGCAAACAGTCGGTCCTCACCCACCGCGAGGTCGACCACGTAGGGCTGTTCGAACACGCGGTCCGACGTCGGTGCGCCGATGTCGTCGGCGGTGGCATACGACCACTGTTGGTCGCCTGTTTTGGCGTCGTAGGCTGCGATGGTCCCCGTCTCGCCGCGACCAGCCGCGATGATTTGGTCGTCGGATTCGAGCAGGGAGGCGGGGCTGTCGACGTGGTCGACCGTCCACACAGTGTCGAGGGATTCGCGGTCGACCGCGGTGATCGTGCCGTCCCACTGGCCGACGACAGCCAGCGAGTCGGTGAGCGCGAGGCTCGACCGGGTCCACATATGGCGGCTTCGGGCCGGTTCGATTGCACCGAGGTCGACCGTTCGGAGCGCGTCGGTTGCGTCGGCCATGACTCAGTCTTCGACTGGGAACGTCTCGTGAAGCACGTCGTGTGCCTCGCCGAGTCCCGAGAGAACGCTTTCGCCTTGGGCGGTGATGCGGTGGACCGCGCGTTCGGCATCCCGGACGGCGACCAGTCGACCGCGGAGATAGTTGTACTCGGGGTCATCAGAGGAGGTGGTGGCGACTTCCTCTTCGAGGTCGACTAGCGCGGCGTCGAGATGGCGCTCGATTGCCGACAGCGAGTCGGCGTCGGCCAGCGCCTCGATTGGGCCGGTGAGGTGGCCCTCAAGTTCGGTTTCGGCGTGTTCGCGGGCCGCGGGATCTTCGGTTCCAAGGACGTTCATCAATCCGAGTCGGAGTGCTTCGATTTCGTAACAGCTCATAGATGTGTGTGGTTGGTCAGTGTGATTAAAGCGTCTGGTCGACCAGATCGCTCACGATGCGGTCGCGGTCGAGATGCGACGAGACGATGCGTTCGGCGTCTTCGGCTTGGACGCCGCCATACCAGACGTTCTCGGGGTAGACGGCGACCATCGGTCCTTCGCCACACCGCCCCAGACACGACGAGCGCGTAATCCGAGCATCGCATTCATCGGAGTCCCGTGCCTCCTGCCGGAGGCGTTCGAGCACCGCGGGCGCACCGTCTTCGGCGCAGGTCTGGTTCGTACAGACGGCGACGTGTTTTGCTGGCGCATCGTGCGTATGCGGATCATCGTCGACATCGCTCCGGTCGGCGTGAGTCTCCTGTTGGGTGAGCGCCCGCAGCATCGCTCGCGCACCGCCCGTATCCTCCTCGTAGCCGGTGAGGTCGACCTTGTACTTGCAGGTGTCACACGACATTTCGACGCTGTCGGTCCGAGCCTCCTGCCACCGATCACCCAGCACATCCAGCAGCCGTGAGTCGGTCCCAAGCGGATCGCCACAGCTGGCGTCGACGTAGGGATACTCCTCATCAAAGTCGTCAGTCCACTCCCGAATCCGCCCAGTCAACACACCGTCGCCGAGCATGTAGGGGACCACGACGATAGCGTCGGGCCGCTGTTTGGCGATGGTCGACAGCGAGTCGTCCAGCGTCGGCTCGGTGATCCCAATAAACGAGGCTTCGACGTGCGAGAACTCCCGGCCCTCGTACAGCAACCGCGAGAGTTTGTGGAGGTCGGCGTTGGCATCCGGATCACTCGATCCACGACCGCAGACGACCGCCGCCACGTCGTCTTCCTCGCGGTCGACGCCCAACTCTTCTTCGACCGCTTTTGCCCTATCATCCAGCAGGTCGACAATCGCGGGATGGATACCGAGATGCGCGCCGTTTTTGATCTCGGTTTCGTGGGCCGACCGCGCCTGCTGGACCGCGACCGGCACGTCGTTTTTGACGTGGCTCGCGGCGAACAGCGAGAGCTGGACGACCGTCACCGAGTCGACAGTCGCAGCCAACCCCTCGATAGCATCCGGAATCGCAGGCTCGGCCAGTTCGAGAAAGGCGGCGTCGACCGGAATCTCCAGTCGGTCTTCGAGCATCGCCGCCAGCTCGCGGACCTGCTCGTTGGATTTCTCGCGGCGCGAGCCATGCCCCACGAGCAGGACGGCCTCATTGTCGACCGAATCGATGGCGTTCCGAAGCTGGCCCTGACTCATTGTTCGAACTGTGAGCGGTCGAACTCGACGTCGGTTGCTTGATCGAGACTTTGCACCAGTTTCCGGCGTCGACTTGGCGCGAACAGGCCCGTATCCTCGGTGCCTTCGTAGAGCCAGATCCCGAAGTCGGCAGCCACGTCGTCGTCGACGCCGAACCAGTAGCCACCCGACGAGGTCGCCGAGAGGTCGCCGTAGGGCGCGTCGACTGGGCAGTCGTCGATGAGTTGTTGGACGAGTTCGAGCAGCTCGGCGTCATCGTGGACGAACGAGACACCCACAGTCCCGCTGGAGGATTTGAAACAGATCGTTCCACAGCCTTCCAGCAGGCCGCGAAGCAGATCACGCCGGAAGTCCGAGAAGGCTCCAAACCGGTAGTTGCCGCGCCCGTCGACCGGCAAGCCGAGCGAGCCACTCATTCCAAAGAGGTCGTCGCTCGTCACTTCCACCGTGTACTCGTCTTCGGTCTTGCTAATGTCGGTGTTATGGGCGTAGTCGCGGGTTTTCCGGTCGTGGTCGACCTCGCTGCCGACGATCTCGCTGATCGTCTCGGCCGATGCCTCGTCGTTGGTCGTCACAGTGAGGCTATTGCGGTCGACCTCGCCGTTGCCAGCCACGCGACCCCAAAAGTACGCCGTCGAGGGGTGGCCTGCCAGCAGATCGTCGGGGACGGCAATGCTCATTGGTCGACCTCCTCGACGGTGATTGCGTTCACGGGGCAGGCCGCCGCAGCCTGCCGGGCTTCCTCGATTCGTTCGTCGTCGAAGGAGGCGATGACGGTGCCGTTTTCCTCGCGGACCTCGCCGTCGCCGTCGTAGATCGGATCGCCGTCGGGGTCGATGGTCGCCAGTCCGTCGTCGTCTTCGACGAACCGCGGATCGCGGGTCAGACAGGCGAAGATGCCGTCACAGGGCTCCTTGTTGAGGGTGACTTCGTAGGCAGTCATGTTAGTAGTCGTATTTGGTTTCGTAGCCACGCGGGGTGACCATCCGGTCGTCCCAGACGTAGGTCTCCTCGTTGCCTACCAGAATCGTGGTCGTCATGTCGATGATCTCGCTCTCTCCGAGTTCCTCCAGTTGGTCCAGCGTGGTGATCATGACCTCCTCGTCGTCTCGGCCCGCGCCGTGGACGATGCCGACCGGCGTGTCAGGGCCACGGTGAGCCAGCAGGATCTCACAGCACTTCTGGAAGTTCTCCCGGCGCTTCCGGCTCCATGGATTATAGAGAACGATTGTAAAACTCTCACCCGCGGCGGCATGGAGGCGGGACTCGATCTCCGGCATCGGGACCAAGTGATCGGACAGCGAGATCGAAACGGTGTCGTTGACAAGCGGCGCGCCGAGCAGCGCACTACAGGACTGGGCAGCCGGGACGCCGGGGACGACTTCGTAATTGAGCATCGACGCCGTGGCTCCCTTCGATTCGATGATTTCGAGCGCCAATCCAGACAGCGCGTAGACGTTGGGGTCGCCGCTGCCGATGATCGCCACGTCGTGGCCCGCCAGCGTGCGGTCGATTGCCTCTTCGGTTCGTGAGACCTCGCCACACATCGGCGTATCGTACAGTTCGTCTGCCTCCTCGGTGATCTCCTCCGGAAGGAGTTCGATGTAGGTCGTGTAGCCGACGATGTGGTCGGCATCCAGCAGCGCGGCACGTGCGCGTTGGGTCATCCCCTCTGGGTGGCCGGGACCGAGACCCACAGCCGTCAACTGCCCCGGTTCGGCGTCGAAATCGTCGACCGTCGAGCCGATCTTCTCGTCGACCGACTGTTTTTTTGTTGACCCTGATTTGGCCGTACAGCCGCCAGTTGATCCGTCGTTTGCCGATTCATCCGTCTGATTCGTGTTTGTGTCCGTACTCATGGTTGAATTAGAAATTCTCGACGTCACGCCCACCGCGCGGGGTGACGAGGAACGTTCGGTAGTCGTTGCTCCACGTCTCTGTCTCGTGGTTGCCGATGATCAGCGATGTCCCCATCCCAGACACCTTTTGGTCGTGGTCGGTGGCCTCACCGAGTGTCGTAATAAAGTGGTCCTCACCGTTTCGCCCGGCGTCTTTCCTCCCGGCGTCGTTGACAATCGCGACGAGTGCATCGTCGGTCCGCTCCTCACGGACGATGTCGACTGCCTTCTCGTAGTTTCGCCAGCAGTTGTAGAGAACGATGACGAAATCGCTGATCGCTGCGGCCCGCAGTTTCTGTTCGATCTCCTCCCAGCCGCGCCACTTATCGGATAAGGAGATCGTACAGAAATCGTTGCACAGCGGCGCGCCGACCATCGCCCCGCCGCCGAGTGCGGCGGTGATGCCGGGGACGATCTCGATTGGAACGTCGGTGGCGTCTTCCTCCTCGGCCATCTTGAAAATCAGGTCGGATTTGCCGTACACTGAGGGATCGCCGCCCGAGACGTGGGCCACGTCGTCGCCCTCGCGGACGCGCTCAAAGGCCACTTTTGCGAGTTCGATCTGTCGACCCATCGTCGACCGGATGATCTCCTGTTGGTGGCCGTTGTCGCGGGTCACGAACCCATCGTCGTCGACCTCGTCTTTGGGTGGCAGGCTGCCGTCATCGCGGAGAAACGCCTGATAGAGGTCCGAGACGATCACGCAGTCGGCGGTCTCGATGACTCGTTTGGCGCGCTGGGTCATGTCGTCGGGCAGTCCTGGGCCGATGCCGACGACCGAGAGGGTGCCGAGGTCGTCGGGTTGGTCGACTGTACTGCTGTCGGTCGATTCGCTGCTCATCGGCCGATCGCCACCGTCACCTCGTTTTCGTAGCCGATTTTTTCGAGCAGGAGGTCCTGCTCGCGGCCGCCGGCAATCGCCGAGGCCTCCGAGACGCCGGGCCAGCCGATGAGTTCCTTCGATCTGGAGGGTGTCGGCCCCTCGTGTTCGAGGAGCGTTTCCTTGTCGAAAGCAACAACGCCGAGATCCAACTCTTCGGCGGCCTCCAACAGGCCTTCCTCGTCTTCCTTTCTGGTCGCGGTGGCAACGAAGTCGACATCCTCGAACCCGTACTCGGTCTCCGCAAGCGCAGTCTCCCACGCCGCGATGAACGACTCAGCCGACGCCCCCGAGACGCTGCCAGTCCCGATGACGACGCCGTCGTCTTTGTTTCGTTTGAGAACCGTCACATCATCGCCGACCAGCACGGCCTGCGGGCCGTCGAGTCGGGCGATTGGCCCAAGGTTGTCGTCGAGCACCGCGAGGTTGGTCTGAATCGTCGACCGACCATTCACCACGTGGGAGTCCATCGCCTTCGCGCGGGCCTCGACGCCCTGTTTGCCCGCTGCTTCGGAGGCTGTGGTCATCGCCGGGATCGCACCCATCGTGGCGAGGTCTTGGGCGACCTGATTCGCGCCGTGATGGCCGCCGGTGATCGGAATGGCCCACGTGAGCGCTTCGTCGACGACACAGATGGCGGGGTCGTCCCACTTGTCGTCGAGCAGGTGGGCGGTTTTCCGCATGGCGATCCCGCTGGCCATCAGGCCGATAAAGCAGTCGTACTCGCCCCAGTGGTCGTCGAAGACCTCGCCGTGGTACTCGATGATGTCGATTTTCTCGTAGCGGTCGGCGAGTTCAGCCTTGATCTCCTCGGCGGTCTCCATCTTTCGGCTGAAGGAGATGATCGCGATCTCTTCGGCGACCTCGCCGTCGCTGTCGGCTGTGCTACAGTGTCCGCCAGAGTCAGAACTGTCGTTGTCAGTACTCATTGTGTTGTTGTCTCCGTGGTTTCGTCTGCCGTCGACTCCTCGTCTTCCGCACCGTCGTCGCCCCGATTCGCCCAGCCATCGTAGAGGAAGGATCGCTCGTAGCCCGCCCCAGTTACGGCATCGCCGATAATGACCATCGCCGAGGCCCGATGCCCCGCCTCTTCGAGGATCTCGCCAATCGTGCCAATCGTCCCGATCATCATGTCCTCGTCGGGCCACGAGGCGTGATAGACCACAGCCACCGGAATGTCCTCGTCGTGGCCATCCTCGATGAGTCGGTCCATCGTGTCGGCCACGGCGTGGGTGCCGAGATAGATGCAGGTGGTCACATCACCCATCTCCACGAACTCGCTGATGTGGTCGTCCTCTTCGGTCAGAGTCTTGCCCTGCGGTCGGGTGAACGCGACGTGGTTCGAGACCTCGTTGAGCGTGAGTTGGGTCCGGAGCGACGCGCTGGCCGCAAACGCCGAGGTGACGCCCGGAACGATGTAGGTTGAGACTCCCTCATGCTCTAGGGCATCCATCTGTTCGAGCGCCGCGCCGTAGATCGCCGGATCGCCGCTGTGGAGTCGGACGACGTTCCGGCCCTCTCGGTGGGCGTCCCGCATCAGCGGGATCAACTCTTCGAGATCTTTTCCAATCGAGGTGACTGTCTTGGCGTGATCGCAGTACTCATCCAGCAGTTCGCTGTTGACCAGCGAGCCGGCATGGACGACCAGATCAGCCTCTTGGAGAAGTTCCATTCCGGCGACCGTCAGGAGTCGTGGATCACCGGGACCGGCACCCACGAAGGGGATGCCCTCCTGTTCGTCGCCCGCGTTGTGGTCGAAGATCCGGTCATCGAGTTCAGCCCGTCGACGCTCGCCTTGCGCATCGATGGCAGATTGCGGGTCTGTCTCCTCACCGGAGTCGGCCGCGGACTCGTCGCTCATGCTTCGCCCTCCTCGCTGTCGTGTTCGTCGACTGCGAACTTCGCGGTCGCTGGCTCTATGTTGAGGTCGCGTTTGACAGCATACGCAAGGGTGTAGTAGTCGCGCTCGTCGATCTCGCTTGGATCGTCGGTGATAATCGTCTCACCCTGCTTCATGTAGAGCCGTCGACCGTAGGTCACGTCGTAGCCAGCCTCGACAAGCCCTTCGTGGGTCGCGGGTGCGTCAGTCACTTTAAAAAGGATCATCCGATCCGGGCCAGTCGGCGCGTGGCCGTTGGCGGCCTCCCGAAGCGAGAGGCCTGCCCCGGCTTCGATTTCGACATCCAGCGCGGTGGCGAAGGCGGTCATCGCGCTGACGCCGGGGACAATTTCGACCTCAACTTCCGGATGGAAGGCATCCAGCGTCCGGCGCAGATGGCCGAACGTCGAGTAGATGTTCGGATCGCCAAGGGTGACAAAGGCCGCATCGCCCTCGCGGGCCTGCGGAGCGATTTCCTCGGCGGCGGCTTTCCATGCCGTGCGGAGTTTGTCTTCGTCGCGGGTCATCGGGAAATCGAGGTCCCCAATTTTGGACTCCTCAACGTGTTTCAGTGCGACCGTCCGCGAGAGTCGACCGGGCGAGTAGACCACGTCGACCGAGTCGAGGATCTCTTTCCCTCGCACGGTCACCAGATCACCCTCGCCGGGACCGAGGCCGATTCCGTACAGCGTCACTGTGTGGCCTCCGCCTTTTTGCCACCTTCATCGCTGTCCTCTGTTGCACTGCCGACGAGCATATACACTGGATTGTCGGAGTTGAAACTCGTCGCCCCGGCGAGTTCGTAGCCGTGGCTCACCTGAAACTGGACGACCTCCTCCAAGATGTCGCGGTCGCGGAACGCCTGCGTGGCGCGGCCTGCGACTTCCAGCCGCGAGACGTTCATCACGATCCGGTCGACCTCGGTGTCGACGGCGTGATCCAAGACGGCCTCGAAGTTCCGGCTCCCACCCAAAAAGAGGGCGTCGGCATCGTCGGGGAGTCCCTCGGGGGCCTCGGCGTTTCGGAGGTCGACCTCGGCAGTGACCGACTCCTCGTTGGCCGCGAGGTTCTTTTTCGTGACTTCAAGGCGTTTGGCCCTGCGTTCGAGGGCGGTCACGCGACCGGCCCGGCGGGCGGCCTCGATGGTTACTGCACCGGTACAGGAGCCGACCTCGGCGAAATGATCCGACTCACTCAGGTCGAGTTTACCGAGCAGTACCGACCGTACTTCCGACTTGGTCGGTCCGGCCTTGGCGTCGTGTGGCAGCGCAAGTGGCATTGGCACTGTCGACTGACCGTGCCAATAAAACAATTTTGCTTGTGGTAGCGAAACTTCGCTTGGATAACGAAGAAGGACTGATCGAGCGTCGCTCTCGGTTGTCAGGCGTTGCCCGGATCGAAGATCCAGATCATGTTGTGGTCGTGGCCCTCGTTCCCCGTGTCTTCGCCAATGACGACCCGCCCGTCGTCCATGACGACGATGTTGTCGGGTTCGGCAATCGTGTTTTCCGGATCAAGCGAGGTCTGGCCGCTCATCGCCATCGATTTGGCGAGGTTCATCGTTCCGACCAGTCGACCACGGTCTTCCTCGTCTCGGGTCGGGTTGAACGCACACGACTGGCAGGCCTTGTCGTTTGACTGGGGGGTGGCGTCGTAGGGGCAGCCACCGCAGATATTTGCGTCTGGACCGCCGGTGATGATGGGTTCCATCTCGCTGACATCGTAGTCGACTTCGAGTTCCATTCGGTACATTGCGCCCCAGTCCCCACCTTCCTCGTCGATCTGGATGTCGCCCTCGTCGTCGCTCATCGTCTCGTTGGTGTTCGACATGCCGACGTACATGTAGTCGCCCGGCTGGGCGTTTCTGCGGATATTGACGCCCTCCATTTTGCGGAACTCGGTCGTTGCGCCTTTGGCTTCGGCGGCCGCGGTCGTTTCGAGGAATGCAACACGGTCGTCAGGGGCCTCACCATCGCCCCACGTTTCGATCTCTGTCTCGGTGATGTAGGATGTCTCACCGTCTTCGTAGTCGGCTTGGGTGATGTCGTCGTACTCGGCGATCCACGATTCGATTTCTTCCTCGGTGGCGTGAGCGAGTTCGATCCACTCCAAGCCAAAGCTGACTGCCGCTACGTCGCCACCGTCTGGGCCACGCTGCGTTGCTTTGGCGGCATACAGCGTTCCTGCCGAAAGATCACCCGGCTGGTCGGCAACGAACTTGTAGAAGCCGCGTCCGGTGCCGTCGGAGGTGGTGTAGGCCGTCCGCTGGTCGGGCATCACGACCGCGTTTTCGTGGGCCGACCGACCGAGTCCGAACCGCTTGACTGGCTGAGGTTCTCGTTCCGGCTCTTCTAGTTCGACGATGTAGCCGTAGCGGTAGGGGTTCGGGAACGCTTCAGTGAATTCTCCATCATCCTCCTCGTGGCCGAGATGACGGGCGAGCCGGTCGACGTTCTCCCGTTCTTCATCGTCATCCCAGTCTGGATTGTTCCAGTCCGGGGTGTCGGTGATGAGATAGTTCTCCTCCGAGGTGAGTGGCGTTCCCCACGGCGAGACGGTTCCAAAACAGTTCTGCCACGTTCCTTCGATATCGATGAAATCGAGGTTCTCGGAGTTCAAGACTTCCCACTGGCCGTTTCGCCCGGTCTGCCTGAGATGGAGTCGACTCATCGTTCCCGGCCAGTGTTCCCAGTTGGTGAACAGATACCCCTCGCCGTCGACCTCGCTCGATGAAATAAACCCGTTAAAATCGGGGTGAGTCTGCCCGACGAGGAACTCACCGTCAGGAGTGTAGACCGAGCCGAGTTCCTCGCCATCGCCCGTCGACTCGCCGCCGCGGGCGAGCCGCTGGTAGTCGCCGACTGCGGTTCGGACCTCGGCATCGTCGTCTTCCGGGACCTGAACGCTCGGGAAGTCCTTCGGGAGCCGGTTCATGTCGACGCCGGTGACTGCGCCGACGATTCCGGGGTCGGCCTCGTCGTCGCCGTCGGTATCGGGGTGCTGGACGTTGAAGAAAAACTGGCCCTCGGCGGTAATAAACAGGCCCGTCATTTCGGCCCCAGTAAGGCCAGTTGCAAACCGGGTGAGCGTTGCACCCTCCTGTTCGATGCCGTGTCCCTCCGACTCTTGGGCTGCGGTCGCCGGGAGCTGTGTTGTGCCAGCCGCCGCCATGAGACTCAGCAGCACAGACCGTCGTGTAAATCGTCCAGTCATCAGCTACTGTCCGGGGAATCGATGTCTTAAGTGCTGACCACAAATCGATGTGCGATGGCGTTGGGTGCCTCTCAGTCTGTTCTCTGTATACGCTGGATGATAGCCAGCTACCCCATCGTTTGTCGTCGACAGTCGGGGTTTGTGATGGGACGCGGTCGACTGGCTGCGATGCCGTCTTGGCAGTGTGTTTAGGAGTCACATGAGTAGTTCGTGGTACTCAAACTCTCCGCTGAGAATGGCTCTTTCAGCGGGTGGTCCGAAGCTCTTTGCTGTGGTCGACCCACCATCTCTGCATGAGTGATGCAGTCATCGTTCTCGACATGGTCAACGACTTCGTGACTGGCGCAATCGCGGCCGAGCGTGCCGAAAACATCATTCCCACGCTCCGAGACGATCTGCTGCCAGCCGCCCGCGAACACGACGTTCCAGTCATTTACGCCAACGACGCTCACCGACCCGAGGACTTCGAGCTAGAGGTCTGGGGCGAACACGCGATGCGCGGAACTGAGGGTGCCGAGGTGATTCCGGATCTCGAACCCAAGGCCGGAGACCACGTCTTCGAGAAGCGGTTTTACGATGCCTTCTACGAAACGGGCCTCGATCAGCACCTCCGAAGTCTCGGCGTCGACCGACTCGTGATGACCGGTCTCCACACCAATATGTGTGTCCGCCACTCCTCGGCGACCGGCTTTTTCAATGGCTACGATATCGTCGTTCCCGCCGACTGTGTCGACGCTTTCAGCGCCGAGGAACACGAGCGAGGCCTCGACTACTTGGAGCGCGTCTACGCCGCCGAGATCACCGACACAGCAGAACTCATTGGCGAGTGGGACGAGGCTGCGTAGTCGACTGGGAGACAGTGCGGTCGACGAAACCCTGAATTGTCACTTGGAGTTATCCCAGCACGGCACATAGTACCAACTATGACAGATTCAAATCGACCGGATGACGATGAGCAGGATGAGGAGTACGAGGTCGACCACGTTGTGAGCCGCGAGACTGGTGCGGCGACGCTCCGTCGACTGGCCGACGGGATCGCAGCCGGGACGGTCGAACTCACTGGCGATGACGCAGTGACGGTGACTGTGCCGGACACCTTCGAGCTTGAGATGGAGTACGAGGAGGACGACGAGGCCGAACTGGAAGTCGAGTTGGAGTGGCCACTTGTCGACGGCAAGTCGGAAGGGGTCGTCGACAGTGACGACGCGGACGTCGGGGATGACGCGGACGTAGTTGCCGAGGATGAAGTAGAGGCAGACGGCGAAGCGGTCGAAGACGAGGTCGTCGGGATCGAAGCCCCAGCGAGCAAGGCCACGTTCGAACTGTTTCAGGATCGCGCCGACGAGTGGCGTTGGCGGCTTGTCCACAACAACGGGAATATCATCGCCGACAGCGGCGAGGGGTACAGTCGGAAGGCAACGGCGAGGAAAGGATTGGAGAGCGTGATGCGAAACGCAGCCGGGGCAGCTGTGGTCGAAGACGTCGACTGATCGTTGGCTACTGTGTTTCTGTCGAGTGAAACAGAGAGGCCCCTCGTCCCACCAACACGCTTTTGATTTTGTACCCACAACGTATGTACAACTATGAGTACAAAACGGGTCAACTTTCGTCTCCCCGAGGAGTTGCTCACGCAGGCAGACGTTACGGCGGAGGTGACGCACAAAAATCGGACTGAGGTGGTCATTGAGGCGTTACGGCAGTATTTGGCCGACAAGGAGTCCGACGAGAAGTTTCGGGAAGCTGTGGTTGAGCTCTTCCTGGCCGAGGAAATCGAGTACGAGACGCTCGTTGCTGTGATTGGTCGACAGGATGCCGAGGCGGTCAGAGCCTCGAAAGACGTGCTTGATCGCGGTGAGAAGCTTGCTGACAAGCTTGCAGACCTCTAATGCTCGTTGTTGATACGAGCGCGTTCATCTCTCTTGCCGTTGGTGGTGTTCTCGATTCTGTTCTTGGGGAGTACGAAATCGTCACTACACAGGCAGTGTGGTCGGAACTCGAAGACACAGCCGCGTATGATGATGTTCACGGAGCGGGTGCAGCCAAGGTGCTGTCGGTGCAAGATCAGGTGGCTGTACTGGAGTCGACGGGCGAGGCCTTCGTTACGAGTCGGATCGACGACGGCGAGGCGAGTTGTGTGGCGGCGGCCGCTGAGACTGAGGCGGCGTTTCTGATTACTGATGACTACCGAGCATTGCCGGAGTTGCAGGAGCTTGTCGACTGTGAGGTCGCGCTGTCACCGATTGTGCTTCGGGCGTTAATCAAGCGAGAGGTGTTGACTGAAGACGAGGCAATGGAAGCATTTGAGACGATTGCCGAACAGCGGGACTGGCTTGGCGCACCGATCAATCGGTATGCGCGTCAGTTGTTCGAATAGATCGGTAATTGCGTTTCTCTGAGAAGAAAACAAATCAGAAAAACTGGATGGACTCGGCGGGATTCGAACCCGCGGCCTCCCCCGTGCCAGGGGGGTGATCTACCACTGATCTACGAGCCCTCGTTCGCAACAAATGCTTTCCCGGTTCTCTTATTAAGGCCTTCGACTCGTCGACACTGAGTCAGTCGACGGCACACCCATACGGAATAGAAAACCCTTAACGCCCACACCGTGGAGACACCATTGGGAACAGCACAGTCGTAACTCTGACTCGCCCCTCGGGGCTTGGGATTGCGACAGTGCGCTGCCAGCCCCCGGTGGCGGTCGACCCGACGGTCGACCCTGCCGCGGGACTGGCAGACACGTCGTTTTGCGGCCTGTGCCGTTCCAATTCAATAATGGCACGAATGCATACCCGTCGCCGTGGCTCGTCCGGATCGGACCGCCCGGCGACAGACGAACCCCCGGAGTGGAGTGACGTAGAGAGTGACGCAATCGAAGCCCGCGTCGTCGAACTCGCCGAAGCAGGCCATGACCCGAGCGTCATCGGCATGAAACTGCGCGACGAAGGCGTCAAAGGGACGCCGATTCCGAACGTCAAACTCGCGACTGGCAAGAAGGTCACCCAGATCCTCGAAGACAACGATGCAAGCCCTGAGCTGCCGGAAGACCTCCGGAACCTCATGGAGCGCGCCATCGGTCTCCGCGAGCACGTCGACGAGAACGGCCAAGACCATTCGAACAAACGCGCACTCCAGAACACGGAGTCGAAGATTCGCCGCCTCGTCAACTACTACCGAGGCGACGAGCTCGACGAGGACTTCAAATACAGCTACGACAACGCTGTCGAACTCCTCGAGTAATCGACTGACCACCTGACCACCAGATACCCGAACCCGAACGACCCACCCACCGAACGATCCAATGTCGGACACACAGACCCAACCCGTCGACCCCGAGGCCGCCGGAACGCTGGCTGCCGAGCTAGCGACCGCGCCGTTCGTCCGGCTCTACGGCCACGCCGACGGCGACTCGCTCGCCGCGGTTGGGCTGCTCGCGGTCGCACTCCGCAATCGCGGTGTGCCGTTCCAGACCCACGTCTCGGCGGACCCGGCCGGTGATCTCGCCACCGATCCCGAACCCGAGGAGGGCGACGACGAGAGTCGCACGCTCCTCGTAACACCCGGACGCGGCGAGGCGGCCGATCACACGCTGCCACCAGCTGGTGACAGTCGACCGGCCAGCGTCGTCGCGGCGGCAGTCAGCCGCGAACTCGGCGTCGACCCCGACCCACTGCTCGCCCTCGCGGGCGTCATCGCGTCGGGGTCGCTGCCCGGCACAGACGGCAGCGGCAGTCTCTTGGAGACGGCCGAACAGACCGGCCTCGTCGAACGCCGACCCGGCGTGGGAGTCCCAACTGCGGACCTCACCGACGGACTGGCCCACTCGACGCTGGTTGAGGCGCCGTTTTCGGCTGATACCGACGTCGTCGAGGCACTGCTGGCGGATCTCGATCTCCCGGCAGCGCCGACCGAGTTCGACGACGAGGACCACACGCGAGTGGCCTCAGTCGTCGCCCTTGAGACGTCGACCGCCGAGACGTCGACCCCGAAAGCCGCGGAGGCAGTTGAAACTGTACTGCGGCCGTACACCACGCCGAACGGGCCGTTCGCGACGCTGGGCGGCTACGCAGATGTGCTGTCGGCACTCGCCGCCGAGACGCCGGGGCTGGCGATCAGCCTCGCGCTTGGCGCACCCGACATCACCGCAGAGGCAGTCGACGTCTGGCGGGACCACGCGAGTGCCGTCCATAGCGCACTCGACGAGCCGATCACGGGACGCTATGAGGGCGTGTTCGTCCTCCGCGTCGACACTGATCGGCCCGCGGTCCTCTCGACGGTTGCCCGACTCGCCCAACGGTTCCGCTCGCCGGAGCCGGTTGCGCTCATCGTGACCGCCGAGGCAGTCGACGGCCAGCGGCACGCAGCCGCCGCGGCTGCAGCCGACGACCCACAGGGACTCGCCGACGCGCTCGCCTCGGTCGCCACCGAGTTCGGTGGCACCGCCGGCGGGACGCCGACGCAAGCGACCCTCAGGGTCGACGGCGATGTTTCGGATGGCGACCTCATCGCGGCAGTCAGGGAGGCGATCCAATGACCGACTCTCAGCCACGAACGGCAACGCTCCGAACCGACCACGCGACCCCGACTCACGCCGAGTGGGTCGCGGCCGCGGTCGGCCCGGACAACACCGATTCGATGGCAACCTCGGTTGATGGATCGACCGTGCAGACCGACATCACTCGGGAAACAACTGGTGGACTTCAGACGACAGTCGACGACTACGTCGTGAATCTCAGCGTCGCCCAAGCGGTTATCGAGGCCGTCGGCACGGAGTCGACAGCCGACGACCCACGCGACGCCGGGGATAGTACAGCAGCCGACCAACCGCAGACAGACGATACACTACATTATGAGTGAACGATCAGTAACCAAGCAGAAGCAAGGCAAGCGATGGTACACCATCTTCGCCCCCGAGCAGTTCGACCGGGCAGAGATCGGCTCGACCATTGCCGAAGAACCAGACCAGGTCATCGGTCGCACGATTGAGACCACCCTCGGCGACATCAACAATGACGCCGGCGCGAACAACACCAAGCTCACGTTCAAAATCACGGACGTGGGGTCGGACTCGGCGTACACCGAGTTCATCAAACACGAGCTCACGCGGGACTACCTGCGGAGTCTCGTCCGCCGCGGAGCCTCGAAGGCCTCCGCGACGATCACCGTCGTCACCACTGACGACTACCGTGTGAAAATCCAGCCCGTTGCCTTCACCACGAAGAAGGCCGACAACAGCCAGGAACACGCCATCCGTCGCGTGATGATCGATCTCGTCAAAGAGGCCGCCAAAGAGCGTACCTTCGAAGAGCTGGGCGACAGCGTCATCGAGGGTCGACTCTCCTCGGCGATCTACGGCGAGGCCAAAACGATCTATCCGCTGCGACGCGTGGAGATCCAGAAGTTCGAACTCGAAGCCCGCCCCGAAGAGCTGGCCGAAGAGGAAGCGACCGCCGTCGACGTCGACGAAGACGACGTTGCCGACGACGTCGCAGACGAATAACTGCCACGCAGAATCCGCTTTTCTTTTGCTACACTCGGGAGCGACAGCTACTCAGTGACTTCGATGGTACCAACCATCCCACCCGTTTCGTGGGGGAGACAGACATAGGGGTAGTCGCCGGGAATCTCGAACGTGTGTTCGAACGTCCCGCTGGTGGTGGCGATGATCCCTTCGCCGTCGGATTCCCACGCTTCGCGGGCGGCTGTCTCCGACTCGTAGCCGCCGCTTGCGAAAAAGGCGGCACCCTCCGGGAGCGATCCCTCGTAGGCGGTGACCGTGTGGCCTCGGGTGCTGGTGTTCCTCCAGACGACAGTCGTTCCCACTGGCACACTGAACGTCGGTGGGTTGAACGCGGTGGCGGTCATGCCGATATCGAACGGCTCACGCTCGAACAGTCCGAGACAGCCGGTCAACCCGGCGGTTGCTGTCGACCCAACGACGGCGAGAAACGACCGACGGGAGACGCCCTTCTGCATACGTATTCGTAGCCACTACCGGCATATAGACGTGCGGTTTCCGGGGTATGCGTTGGCCGTGTCAACGAGTGACCGAACCGAGTCGGTGAATATAAAAGGGTGAACCGCTCCCCTCTGACCGAGTAGTATGAAACCCCGGTTCGTCGGTCGTCTGGGGCTTGCCGATGCCGTGACGGTGTCGAACGCCGCACTCGGCTTTTTAGCGGCTGCGCTCGCGTTGGTGAACGTCGACCTCGCAGCGCGGCTCATCCTCCTTGCTGCGATGACCGACGCACTCGACGGCGTCGTCGCTCGCTACCGCGGTGGAACACCGGTCGGCCCGTATCTCGACTCGCTGGCCGACGTGGCCTCCTTCGGGGTGGCACCGGCTATCGTCGTTGCCGCGGTCGTCATCGAGGAGTGGATGCCCACTGCCGACCCCACAGCACTCGGCGTCGACCCGCTGGTGTTCGGTGCCGGGTTCGTCATCCCGGCGGTGTTCGTGGCGATGGCCGTCACTCGACTCGGAATGTACACGGCCTACGATGTCGACAGCAAGGAGACCGAGGGCGTCCAGACGACGCTGGCGGCGACGATTCTCGCCTCAGCGGTGCTTGCGGGCTACACGTCTCCCGAGATTCTTGTCCCACTGGTCGGCGTGCTTGCCCTGTTGATGGTGTCGACAGTTACGTATCCGGATCTCCACGCCCAAGACGCGCTGGTGATGGGTGTGGTCCAGACAGCAGCGATCTTGTTGTCAGGCACCTCCGGTCGGGTGTTCGCTTTCGCACTGCTGTTTTTAGCACTCGCCTATCTCACCCTCGCCCCCCGATTCTACTGGCAGGACGGTCTCGACAGCGACCGCATCCGGTTCCGCGGTGCCTAACTCGCTTTTACATCCCCATATCCGCGGCCGCGTCCGGAATCGGAAGGCCAGCGGGGTCGACGCCCAGTAGCTCCGCGGCGTGGTCGAGTGCCATATCAAACCCGTAGTAGCGTTCGAGTTCAGTCCCATCAGCAGTCGGTCGAACCGAGACCATCGCATAGCCATCGATATTTTGGGCGACGACTGCAGTTCGACCCTCTCGGTCGAAGCTGAGTCGACGCTCACCGTCGGTCTCTCGATACTCTACCTTGATATCGGTCGCCCGCTCGCGGGCGTCGTCATTCATGATACCGACCACGGCCGCGGGGTAATCGAAACTGTCGGTTGAGTAGTCGTTGATTAATCGGGATAGACATGGAAAGTATTTATATGATAGTTCTGGTAAACAGTGATTAACTAAATGAAACGTACGCCGGAAGAGCCTGCTTCGACAGGCGTCGACGTACTCGACGGGATGTTGGGCGGTGGGCTCCCACGAGACAGGGCAACACTGGTGACGGGTGGACCGGGAACCGGGAAATCGACGCTTGGAATGCAGTTTCTGCAGGCTGGACTTGCCGCGGGCGAGAACTGTCTCTACGTGAGTACCGAACAGACGGTCGACGAACTTCGCGGGGCGTTTTCGGGATTCGATTTCGATCTCGACCACGAGAATCTCAGTTATGCGACAATTCACGCACGGCGCGGTGAGACGATAGAGGAAAACGACACCTACACACTCCAGACACAGGACGACAATGAATGGCTCGACCGCGGCTTCGATGCCCCGTTTACTGGGACCTACATTGAGGACCATCTCCGCAACTACAGCCCCTGTGACCGGGTCGTCTTCGACAGTACTTCCGGGTTAGCGGTCATCACCGAGGACATCGAGCGCTATCGTCGACTCGTCTTCGATCTTATCCGGTTTTTCACCGACGAACTCGGCGCAACAACACTGTTCACCGCCGAGGATTACCCCGGCGACAAGCGGGGTGACGTGTTGCAGTTCACTGCCCATGGCGTTATTCAGCTCGAAACTGACCAGATCAACAACAGCTCTCGGCGGTTCCTCTCGGTGCCGAAGATGCGTGGCGTCGACCACGACCGCCGCCGGGTCGAACTGACGATCCGCGACGGGACGGTGTGTGCAGCCCCCCAGCGACGGAGCCATCTGACAACCCTGCCTGAGCAGTCGATGGTGTCGACTGGAATCGATGGGCTGGATACGCTAACCGGCGGTGGCTTTGTCTCCGGTGCGGGGGTACTGCTGTCTCATGACGGTCGGGCTGGTCTCACTGCCCTGCTCGGGAGCCTGTTCAAACAGGCCATCGAAAACGGAATGGGAGTCGTCCTCGTCCCGACGCTTGAACTCCATCACGAGCGAACGAAACAGCTTCTCGACCAATTCGGTCTCTCGCTGTCGCAACTGTTCGCAGACGACAAGCTGTTCGTCATCGATCAGATCGGCGGCTGGGACACCACCAATCCCAACGTGTTCACACACGGCTCGACGGTCGCCGAGATCAGACAGTATTTCGAGACCATCGAGCGGGATTCCGACGGCGACTGGATCACCATCGAAGGGACGACGTCGATGGTCGAGGCCCTCGGCGAGGACGACGCCCGTGAACTCCGGTACAACGAGGAGCTACAGTTCTTGAAGGGCTCCGAACTGCTGGTTCATTTGTTAAATCCCGCCGTTGTCGACGACTCCGTGGCCGCCTTCTACTGTGATTCGGCCGAGCAGATCATCGAAACGGGCTACCGAAACGAGGGGCTGCAGTATCTGACGCTCCAGAAATCACCGACTGGCAGCGTCGGATCGACGGGGCTTGTCGAGGCGACCCACGAGGAGCCATACCTTCGCGTCGAGACGCCTGCTGGGAGTCATTTCCGCGACGAGGAATAATCAAACAGTGGCGGTTACGAACTGGTCGACTGTGTGGTGTGACTGCGTAGATCGTGTTGACGGAGGTATGCACTGACTAATTTACAGGTAGAGACGAATCCAGAGCCACGGCTCCCGAAGTAGAATACGGTATGAATGACGGACACACCGGGATTGCCGGGTGTTCCAAACACAGGGAATCTCGGTCGCCTCCTCCACCCCGCGATCCAACGAGCGACGGGTGTCCAGCGGTGGGCTGCTCGCTTCCGCGCCTGACCCACTACCGCCGGCAAACCAGTGTGTGACACCCCTGCGGGTGAGCACACCGGTCCACTGTCCCCGGTGGACGAGGTTTCGACGTTGGCTTCCGAGGCCTGTGTCGGTTCGACCCGACGTCCCCGGCATTCGGTCCCCGCTAAAGACTGTCTCACGGGTGCAGAGCAGGGCCTAACTGCCCGACCTAGTCCATCCATACGTAGCCCGGTCGACCTTAAGGGCCTTTCGTCTCCGGTATGAGGAGTCGACAACGGGCGTCGAAAAATCAGTAGACGGCGGCCGCATAGATGGCGGCTGCTCCGGCGACGACACCGCTGACTGCGAGACTCGCCCATGGGTGGTACTCGATCCAAGAGTAGTCGGCCGGGAAGCTAAACAGCAGCGTCGAGTCGATAGCAACTGCCCACAGCGCGGTGAGTCCGAAGATGGTCACACCGACCACGAGCATGATTCCGGCGACCAGTTCGGGATCGGCCCGCCCGCGAACGCTCGATAAGAAGATCACAACACCGAGTGTTGCGAGGAAGAGCGCACCAACGATCCCGAGTGGGCCAGCGCTGTAGTAGTCGCCTAACAGTGGGGGTTGGCTTTCGATCACGAAATAGGGAGCCGACAACAACGCCACGAGGATGAGACACGCGACAGCCCCGAGATACGGGGCGAGCCGTTCACGTTCCATGGCTGCTCGTTGGATCAACGACGCATTAAATGAACCGAGACCAGTCGACGGTCAGGATTGCAAACGACAGTTCGATAGAAGGGAAATCGGTAAGCGGCTGGCCGTGGGCAGGGTGAGTATGGAACGTGTTGCGATTATTGGGGCGTCGATGACCCAGTTCGGCCAGCGTGACAGTTGGATCCGCGAACTGCTGGCCGAGGCCGGACTCGCCTGTCTGGACGATGCTGGCGTCGACGGCTCGGATATCGATCATCTCTATGTGTCGAATATGGCAAGCGGCGAATTTGAGGGCCAGACCGGAATCCCGAACGCCGTAGCCCACGACCTCGATGCAATCCCGGCCTACACCGCACGAATCGATCAAACCAGCTCCTCCGGCGGCGCTGGTGTCTACAGCGCTTGGCAGTCTGTCGCCTCCGGTGCCAGCGAGATGACGATGCTGGTCGGCGGCGAGAAGATGACCCACCGAAGCACTGCGGAAGCAACCGACGTTATTGCCTCCCTAACCCACCCCGCCGAGTACAAACACGGGCTCACGCTGCCGTCGTTTGCGGGACTGACCGCTCGGCGTTATCTCCACATCCACGACGCACCGCGGGAGAGTCTCGCCAAGGTCGCGGTCAAAAACCACAAAAACGGCGTCGACAACCCACACGCCCAGTTCCAGAAGGAAGTCGATCTGGAGACCGTTATGAAGTCGCCGATCATCGCCGATCCCCTCCGACTCTATGACTTCTGTCCGATCACCGATGGCTCGGCCGCGCTCATGTTCTGTCCCGAGTCAGTCGCCAAAGAACACACTGACGACTACGTGACGGTCGCCGGTATCGGCGGCGCAACTGATACCCACGTCGTCCACGAGCGCGACGACCCGACCGTGATGGGTGGCGTCGTCGACTCCAGTGAGATCGCCTACGAGATGGCCGGACTCGGTCCCGACGACATCGATATGGCCGAACTCCACGACATGTTCACGATTCTCGAATTCCTCCAGTCGGAGGGCCTCGGGTTCTTCGAAAAAGGCGAAGGCTGGAAAGCCGTCGAGGAAGGGATCACCGACCGGGACGGCGAACTCCCGATCAACACCTCCGGCGGCCTCAAATCAAAGGGTCATCCGCTCGGCGCCAGTGGGGTTGCTCAGATTTACGAAGTGTATCAACAGCTGATGGGCACCGCCGGACCGCGGCAGGTTGAGGCCGAAACCGGCCTCGCGTGTAACGTCGGCGGCTTTGGGAACTGTGTCATTACAACGATTCTGGAGGCAAGCCAATGAGCGACACCACTACCGACAGTGAGGAGACCACCGGACAGCCACCGATGGAAGCGGCCCGATATCCTGACGGCACGATTCTCTACCCGCCGCATCCGCTTGGGCCGGATGGCGAGGAGCCGGTCGGGACGGTCGACCTCAGTGAGTATACGGCAACGCTCATTACATGGACGACGTCGACGGCGACCCCGCCGGGCGTCCGCCAACCCAACCATATCGGGATCGTCGAGTTCGACGTGGATGGCGAGTCGGTGCGGGCGGTTGGCCAACTCACAACCAACGAGGTCGACATCGGTCAGGAAGTCGAGACCGTCTACAGCAAAGAACTCCGCGAGCCGGGAGCCGGAATCCGAGAGCCAGAGAGTCAGTCGTGGGACGGCTACCAGTTCCAGCCAATCGAGTAGGCTGTCCCTCCCTCGCCGACTCGCCAAGCAAAGACTCTTTGATAGATCATGCCAACTAGTAACTAATGGCTACCTCACTACGTGGGTTCTTTGACGACGTAGACAATCCGAACCGGACCCTCGTACTGATCAACCGCTCGTCGCCGGATGCGATTCGCAATCTGCTGGGCACACTGCTCGAAGGTCAATCGGTATCAATTGACGAGATTCAGCGGCCCGACAGTGATACCGATATCGTCGCGCTGGTCGAAGACAGCGAGGTGATCGCCCAGTCGACGCTGGACGACCTCCTCAACTCGATTCTGATGATCAACTCGGATCTGTACAAAACAGGCTCACGGGAACTCGACGAGGTGTCGTTGCCGGCCGTGCTCGAAGGGCTCGACGAGATTCCGTTCCGAGTTCGGGGGTATCCCGCCTCGAACAAAGAAAAACTCCTCCTGATAACGATGTCGCGGGTGATCGAGCGGCGGGCCGCCGAGAGCGGGAGTGGCACGCTCCGGGCGTCGTTCCAGCGACTTTCGCGGCTGACCGACGAGCAGGGGACACGAGACGTATACGAAGCGGTTGGCAACAGTGGGACCGACGTCCACGTGTATGGCGTCGACGACTGGACGCCGCCGGAGGCCTTCCCTGTGGCGGTCCACACCGGCGATTCGTACCCCTACCGCCGGTCGTGGTTCGTCGTCTTCACCCCGCCGGACGAGGGTAATATCGACCCGGCGGCGCTCGTCGCCCTCGAAGACGAACCCAACCTCTGGGACGGGTTTTGGACGTTCCGCCCGGAACTCGTCGACCAGATCGAACAGCATATCGCCACGTCGCTGTAAGTGGCCGACCGTCGTTCGTCGACCGTCTTCGACACTAATTAAATATAATTAGAACGGGTTAAATATACTTACGCAGAGTCGTCGGTTTCCTCACCGTCGTCCTCGTCGGGCTGGTGGGATTCGGGGTCTCCCTCGTCGGCCTCGTCGAGGGCCCGCTGTGATCGGTCGAGTTCGTCCTTGATCGATTCGAGCTCTGATTCGACGTCGACTTCTGGGGCTTCGCTATCGCCCGCATCGGCCTCGGCATCGCCCTCGTCAGCATCTCCCTGTCCGCCATCGCCGGCATCGGTGACGTCGATCATCACGCCGCGGTCCCGTGTCGAGCCGTTATCTCGTGGCTCGTCCCGTCCAGCACGACGCTCGCGGTCGCGGTTGTCCCGTACCGACTGCTCTGCATCCCGCAGTCGACCTTCGATTTCGCCGGTCAGATCCCGCGCGTCGTCGATCAGTCGACGTGACTCCGGGTTGTCGGGGAGGTCGGCCTCCGAGAGCGCAGTTCGAAGCTCCGAAAGCGCGCCTGCAAGTTGATTGCCGGCCTCGGTGCCGACTCGGTCGAGTCGACTCCGGGCGGCCTCGCTCTCCTCGCGGACGGCGCGGTTGGGGTCGGCCAGCCGGAGAGTGCGCCGAAGCAGTTTCAGCGACTGGATCGTCGCCTCAAGCAGGGCGATCAGGGTCGGAATCGTGTACTCCTCGGTAAATCGGAGCAGTTCACTAAGGCTCGGGGGTTTGGGTGGGCCGCGTCGACGCTCGGAACGAAGCTCGCTCCGGAGATCGGTCAGCGTCTCCTCCAGTTCGTCGAGTTGGTCTTCCAACTCGTCGCGGTCCCGCGGGCGGTCACGAGAAGGGGTCATACCCTGTCGTTGGGACGCGTCTCGAATAAGGGTGTGGTGAAAACAGTTGCAACGCAGTGGAGGGGAGGGCAGTAGCGTCAGTGATGTGTGGAGACCATTCGGTCGACTGTCAGGGATAGTGCTACAGCTTAGTCATCGCTTGGAACACTCGACGTCGAGGATCCACTATCACCAATGAAGCCGGCGGTGTTGGCCACGGCGGCGATCTCCGGCTGGAACACCCATGCCGTCAGCAGCACGAAGGGGATCATGGAGGCGGCGACGATGGAGTAGCCGATGTGGAGGTTGGCCAGCCACGGCGCGGAGTAGATCAGCGGGTAGATGATGCCGCCGACCGTCCCGATCCCGCCGACGACGCCCGCCACGGCCCCGGAGCTGTTGGGGAACATCGACGGCACCTGCGCGAAGATCGCTCCTTCAGCCCATGCACAGCCGGTTCCGACGAGGAAGCCGACGATGACGGCGTTCATCAGCACACCGGAGAGTCCGGCCAGCGTCATCGCAAACATCGTGATCACGACGAAACACAGCGAGACGAACGTCCACTGTTCGCGGTAGCGGCCTTTGAACCACGGCAGGATGTTCATCTCTTTGCGCATCAGCAGATCGCTGCCGTAGCCGCCGAACGGCCGGAGTAGCCCGGCTGCGACCGAGAACGTCGCCGCGAACGTGCTTGCAACCACGAGGTTGTCCTGGTTGAACGCTTCGCGGTAGTAGGTCGCAAGCCAGCCGTTCATCGAGAGTTCGAGCCCGAACGTCATAATGTATCCCAGCGCGAGGACGACAGTTCCGTATCGCGTGGCCGTGTGGAGCCACTCTTTGAAGCTCGCGTTGTCTTTGGTCGCCTGGCGTTTCTCCTCGGATTTGGCTGCCTCACCGAGCAGGTAGTAGGCGATTGCAAGGAAGATCGAAACGATCCCGGTGTAGAAGAACGCCGCTCGCCAGCTCGTCGAGAACAACGGTCCACTCCAAGACTGTGGGAACACACGCGGGAGGATGAGCGCACCGCCGGCTGCACCGGCGTTGCCGATCCCGGCGTAGATCCCCTCGGCCAGCCCGAGGTTTTCTTCTTCCCACCATTCGGCGACGTGCTGAATGCCGATCACGAACGTGATTCCCGCCGTGGCGACGATCAGCCGCGTGACGAAGAACACCGAGTAGTCTTGGGCGAATGCGCTGCCGATCGAGAACACGCCCACGTAGGCCAACACGATGGCGAAGATCGTCGGCGCGCCGTACTTATCCGAGAGCCAGCCGGTCAACATTCGTCCGAACGGTGCCATCCAGATGGCCGAACTCGCCAGAATCCCGATTTCTGCGGTCGACAAGCCGAACTCCTCGGCCATCGGTCCGGTAAACGGCGCAAACGAGAACCAAATCAAGAACGAGAAGTTGAACCCAATGGTTGCGAGGATCAGCGTCCGGTACTTCGTCATCTTGATCAGCCCCATACGGACTCACCTCCGGTCGACAGGCTACCAGATTCTGATTTCCATTTCGGACACTCAACCCACAATTTTGATTTGAATATCATCTTCTGTGAGCAAACTGGTTGACGAACCAGCCCCGATTCACCAATTTCAGTTGTGGTTTCGGACATCGTTACGCTTGCCCCTGATCCGAGATGGTATATAAATTTGGCTGTTCAAATATTGATACAGAGGCATACTCTTGTATCTGTATTAGGTCATATAAGGCACAGTACGCGTAGTTTCGAGCGCCGAAATCGAACAGTTCTCAACAACTGGTGTTCACGTTCGTGTATCCCTCATAATTGGTCGACACCAACCGCGACTGGGCTGGTTGCTGAAGTCGTGAGCGAGCGGTGTATTTTCTTGCTCGGTGGGTGGCGCGCAGTTCGGCCCCGTCAACTGTCACGACGCCCAGAGTCTTAGGCCAACCAAAACCTATATCAGTTTAGGCCCACCTAACTCGGATATGGAAGTCACGGACACACGCGAGACGCGTCGGGAGGCTGACGACACTGATAGCTCACCCTGTATCTCTGCGCTCAAATCCTCCCCAGATCGAACTGTATTCACCGAAGAGGGCAACTGCGACGGCTGGATCGCAACCGACTGTATCGTCACCCTTTCGCGGTAACACAGCTCGTTCTCTCGGTCCCTCTACTCCGTCGGTCCCGCTGACCGCGCTCGCAGAGCGACTCTGAGTTAGTACTGACTCTTTGGGCCACATGTAGCGACCAGCAAGAGACCGAACCGCTATATTCGTTGGCCGTCTGTAGTCGACACCAACTGTGGAGCATCCGGCCCCCAGACTGGTTGCCACATGATCCCACCGGAAACGTATTTACAGTTCCATACAGTCGCCATACTTCCGCCAATCGTCGGGTTGGCACTGCTTGCGTGGCTCCGGCCCTCCGGCCACGACCGCCGACGAGCCGCAACTGGACTGGCCATCATTACCGTTCTCGCGGTTTGCTACACGCTGCCGTGGGATAACTTCCTCATCAGACGCGGCGTCTGGACCTACGGCGAGGGGGTCGTCGCCGGTCGACTCTGGGCAGTTCCAGTGGGTGAAGCCCTGTTTTTCGTCCTCCAACCGATTTTCACTGCGTTGTGGCTCTCCCGATTTTCAATCTCAACCACCACGCCGCTGGCACTGTCGACCCGCCAGCGGGCGGCGGGCATCCTCGCGGGCGTCGGTGTGGGTGTGGTCGGTGCTGGCCTCCTGACTGGTGGGTCGACGTTCTACCTCGGGGCGATTCTCGCGTGGGCCGCGCCCATCTTCGCGCTCCAGTGGGGGTTCGGCTGGACACAGCTCTGGCACTGCCGCCGAACCGTCGGGCTGGCGGTCGCCGTACCGACGCTGTATCTGTGGGTGGTCGACTGGACGGCCATCTCGCTGGAACTGTGGACTATCTCACCCGATTATACCGTCGGCATCGCTCCGCTTGGGCTTCCCGTCGAGGAGATGGTCTTCTTTCTCGTGACGAACCTATTTGTCATCCAAGGGTTGGTACTCTACGCGTGGCTGTTGGACCGATGGGGTGACTGGTCGAAATGATCTCCACCACCGCAGGCCGTGATCGAACCGTCTTTCGACTAGCGTTTGTGGTCCCGTGGGTCGCCCTCGCTATCACCGCTATCGCCGTCTTCTTGTTTGGGCCGCCTTCGCGAGTCTATCAGCTCCTGCCGTTCGCCGCAAGCATCGTGCTGTTTGGGCTTCCGCACGGCGCAGTCGACCATCTCACACTGCCGTGGGCCCTTGGTGAGCCGCTGACCCGGCGCTGGCTCGCGGTTGTCGGCGGACTGTACCTCATCGTTGGTCTCGCGTACGCGAGTGTTTGGTTTCTCGCCCCGGTGGTCGCCTTCGGGCTATTTATTCTCATGACGTGGTTCCACTGGGGTCAAGGTGACCTGCAGCCACTCATCGAACTGCGTGGCCCGACCCATCTTCGAACCCGAGGCGCGCGACTGTTGACGATTGCAGTTCGGGGGGCGCTCCCGATGGCCCTCCCACTGGTGGCGTTTCCCGGCGAGTACCGCTGGGTTGCGGGCCAACTCGTCGGCCTGTTCGGCGTCGACACCACGCTCCTCGATCCGCTGTTTTCGCCCACAGCCAGAACTATCGTTGCCGCCGTGGTTGCCACCCTGATCGTTGCCTCACTGGTCATCGGCTATCACAGTAGCGAGAGTCGACACGCGTGGCGCGTCGACGCTGGCGAACTCGTCTTTTTAAGCGTCTACTTTCTCACGGTGCCACCGATTCTCGCTATCGGCGTCTTCTTCTGCTGTTGGCACTCGGTGCGCCACATCACTCGGCTCCTGCTGTTGGACGATGTCGCCGCCAGTCAACTCAGCGAAAGGCATCTTCGGGGCGCGTTGAGTCGCTTCGGTCGACAGGCCACGCCCTTATCAATCGGCGCACTCGCCATCTTCGGCGGGTTGGCACTCGCGGTCCCCGTCGCACCGGTCGACTGGCCCGACCTCTTTGCCATCTATCTGGTCGGCATCGCAGTCCTGACCGCCCCCCACGTCATCATCGTCACGTGGTTGGATCTCGAAGCCGGGTTCTGGTCGACGACTGTCGACCAGTGATGGCCAGCCACGACTGTATTTAAACGGTCGACAGATGCGGACGTATATCCAGTTGTTCCTCGCTACGTGGCGTCGAGCGAGTGGTTTGTCAAATACTGCCCAGTTGAAAAGAGACGGAATGTCCAGAAAACACGCATAGGATCGACCTTTTGAATAATTTGGTGTAAATTAGTTAAATTATATCTGAATCAGTGCTATTTTAGTGGATGATCGTGCACTCAGTCGTATGGATGGTTCCGATCTTCGCGGTTCTCCCCAACAAGGGCTGATAACCGCAACCTTTGGGTTTTTCATTGGGTTTGCCGGTGTCGTGTTGTACGGACCTGTTGCGCCACAGTTCGGCGAGGCAATGGGGCTGTCGGGCTTCCTGTTGGGGTTGCTCGTGGCCGCGCCGCAGTTGAGTGGCTCGCTGCTCCGCATCCCCTTCGGCGCGTGGACCGACGACGTTGGCGCGAAGCGCCCGTTTATCATCCTCCTCCTGCTCTCGATTGTCGGGATGACCGGGCTGGCAGTGATCTTACTGTACCTGTATCCCGACGGGCTGGCGTTCCGGCACTTCCCGCTCGTCTTCCTCTTCGGCTCGCTGAGCGGCTGTGGCATCGCGGTCTTCTCCATCGGTAGTGCCCAGACCTCCTACTGGTATCCGACGGATAAACAGGGAACCGCACTCGCCATCTACGCCGGACTCGGCAACAGTTCTCCCGGCGTGGCAACGCTCATCGTTCCGGTCGTCATCACCGCCGTCGGGATCACCCAGACCTACCTGCTGTGGCTCGGCCTGCTGGTCGTCGGCACTGGCATCTTTGCCTACTACACGGTCGACCCCTACTACTTCCAACTCCGCAAGCAGGGTCTCAACGCCGAACCAGCCAAAGAGCAGGCACAAGCCGAGGGCCAAGAGCTGTTTCCCTCCGGCAATGCGATGGAATCGATCCGCAACGCGGCCAAGATTCGGCGCGTCTGGGCGCTGGTGGCGATGTTTTTCGTTTCTTTCGGTGGTTTTCTGGCGCTCTCTGTCTGGTTGCCCTCCTACTGGATCGAACTCCACGGCCTCGACATTCGCTCGGCGGGCGTCGTGACCGCGATCACGTTCGTACTTGTGGCGGCACTGATTCGGGTGCCCGGCGGCTGGGTCAGCGACACCGTCGGCGGCGAGCCGACCGCCATCGTCAGCTTCGGGGCTATCGGCTGTAGTTCGATCCTACTCGTCATCACTCGTGATCTGTGGACCGCAATTGCCGCCACGTTCCTGCTGGCGGTCGGGATGGGTGTTGCGAACGCTGCGGTGTTCCAACTCGTCCCCAAATATGTCCCCGAAGCAGTTGGCGGAGCCTCGGGACTCGTCGGCGGACTCGGCGCGTTCGGCGGCTTCGTCGTCCCGCCGTTGCTCGGGCTGTTCGTCGACTTCCAAGGCGTCGACGGCTACGCCACCGGGTTCGTGATCTATCTCGTCCTCGGCGTCGGCGGGATGATTCTGGCGAGTCGACTCTACCGGAACGTCCAACAACAGCCCGGTACACCGGCCATCTCGTAGGCACCCTCCGTCTTTTTAAATAGAATACAGTCGCTCGGCAAGGAGTTCGATACCATCGATCAGCCGTGGGCTCGGCTGGTTTAACAGGGAGTCGTCGACAACGTGGACCGACCAATCGAGTTCCCAGCCTCGCTCTGTCAGGCGGTCAGGTGATACTTGATCGCCGGTCCCACAGATATGCAGGACGGCATGATCTGGATCGGCTGCCGCGACGGTTTCGTGGTCGACTTCCTGTGAGCGCTCGCCGGGGTCGACAAATGGATACCGCCCACCGGCGGCTTCGACAGCATCCGGAACCCAATTCCCGGCGGCCATCGGCGGATCGGACCACTCCTCACAGTAGACGGCCGGTCGACTGCGGTCGGTATCAGCGTCAGTGCCGGCGAGTTGCTGGTCGACTCGCTCGGCGACTAAATCGAGTCGCCGAGTTGCATCGGCTCGGAGGTCGGCTCCAGCCTCGGGGGCGTCGACGGCCACGCCCAGCGATTCGAACCCCGCCAGCACATCGTCGAGTCGACTGGGTTCGTCGTGGTGGATGCTATACCCCCGGCCGCGGAGTTCGTCACGAATCTCTCGCTGGAGCCCGTCGCTCGTACAGACGAGATCCGGCGACAGCGCGGCGATTTCGTCGTAGTCAGGGTTCAGCCACCCACCGACGACCGGACGGTCGAGGTCACAGTGAGCTGTGACGCCCACTACCTGCTCGGCGAGGCCGAGCGCCGAGAGCGTGGCGGTCGCACTCGGGGCCAGCGAGACGATTCGGAGACTGCTCATAGGTCGACTGGGAGCTACACGACCGAAAACAACGCGGTCGCTATCGATGTCAGTTCGCAATACATTCGGCAACTACCGATATGCCGACGACAAACTATCAGGTTCGTTCGCCGTATTCGTGGCTGTATCCGGCGGCCTCCGTCCAATACCAAACTGCTTAAGTAATATTCTGTCTTCGTATTTGCAACGACCGTTCCCGTATTTTTATTCAGCATAACGGGGGCGATTTAGACACAATGAGTGAACGAACGTTTACCTCGACTAACGGCCGCTCGCGGTCCCGAGAGCGGCAAGGAACTGCCTCCGAAACCGAATCAGAAACCGAAAGCGAAAGCGATACGCTCCAGTGCCCCGAATGTAGTGGGAACGTCATCACCGACGACGAACACGGCGAGACCGTCTGTGACGACTGTGGCCTCGTGATCACCGAGGACTCCGTCGACCGTGGTCCCGAGTGGCGAGCGTTTGACAGCGCCGAAAAGGACCAGAAATCGCGTGTCGGTGCGCCGACCACCAACACGATGCACGACAAAGGGTTGTCGACGAACATCGACTGGCGGAACAAGGACGCCTACGGTCGCTCGCTGGGTGCTCGGCAGCGCCAGAAGATGCAGCGACTCCGCAAATGGAACGAGCGGTTCCGTACCCGCGACTCCAAAGAGCGGAACCTCAAACAGGCCCTCGGCGAGATCGACCGGATGGCCTCCGCCCTTGGCCTGCCGGACAACGTTCGGGAGACCGCCTCGGTCATCTACCGCCGCGCGCTCAACGAGGACCTGCTGCCGGGTCGCTCGATTGAGGGTGTGTCGACGTCCTGCGTGTACGCTGCCGCCCGGATGGCAGGCGTCCCACGGAGCCTCGACGAGATTGCCGACGTCTCCCGAGTCGAGAAAAGCGAGATTGCCCGGACCTACCGTTATGTCGTCCGTGAGCTTTCGCTCGAAGTCCGACCAGCCGACCCCGAACAGTACGTCCCGCGGTTTGCTTCGTCGCTGGAGCTCTCCGAGGAGTCCGAAATGCGGGCCAAACAGCTGCTGAAAAACGCCAAAGAACAGGGCGTCCACAGCGGCAAATCGCCGGTCGGCCTCGCTGCAGCCGCGGTGTACGCGGCCGCACTGCTGACCAACGAGAAGACCACCCAAGCCGCAGTCTCGGAGGTCGCTGACATCTCCGAAGTCACCATCCGCAACCGGTACCACGAGCTGCTCGAAGCCGAAGAAGAGATGCTGGTTTAGACCCGGTCGACTGTTGCTTCTTGTTCCGGTTCGGTCTCGTCGCCTTTTTCAGTAGTCTCATCTCTCGACTGGCCCCCTGTTTCGATTTCGAACCGTGCGCCGCCGCTGTCGCCGTTCGTGACCCGAATCGTCCAGCCGTGGGCGTCGACGATCTCCTTGACGATACTGAGTCCGAACCCGGTGCCGTTTCGTGAGGTGGTGTAGCCCGAATCGAAGACGTCGTCCTGTGTGTCCTCGGGGATTCCCGGACCGTCGTCTTCGAGATAGAACCCTCTGTCGTCGGCGAGCGGTCCTACGGAGATGGTCACACTCTCGCCGCCATGCTCGACCGCGTTGCGAATGAGGTTCTCCAACAGCTGTTGGAGACGGTCGGGGTCAGCATCGAGAGTCAGGTCGGCCTCAATGTCGAGTTGGGCCTCGGCGACGTCGACCATTTTCCAACACGACTCGACGAGTTCGGCCAGCGAAACCCGTTCGGTTTCGTCGATGGGCTTGCCTTGGCGGGCCAACGCGAGCAGATCGGCGATGAGTTCTTCCATCCGGTCGAGGGCGGTTTTGACTGTGTCGAGGGTGTCGTCGTCACCAGTCTCGATGGCAAGGTCGATGTTTCCTTGGGCGATGTTGAGTGGGTTCCGGAGGTCGTGTGATACTATCCCAGTGAACTTCTCTAAGCGTGTGTTTTGGTTTTCGAGATCGATGCGGTAGCGTTCCTGTTCGGTGATATCTTGCAACAGCACGATTTGGCCGAGTTGGGCCTTGCCGGTGCTGAAGTGGTTCGAGGAGACGCTGAAATACCGACTCTCGCCGTTGGACCGACATTCGAGCGTGTTGTCGGTCGTGAGCGCGACCGCGATTCGGGGCACGACGCTCGATAGCTCCGCGTCGATGGCGTCTTCGAGCGCCGGAAACAGCGACAGGGCAGCCTGATTGTAGTCTCGAATCCCCTGTTCGTCGTCGACGACGATCACCGGATCGTCGTACGGGCCAGCCAGTTGGATCGTCTGGAACTGGTCTGTGTAGATGAACAGCACGCCGACGGCGAACACTGCCACTCCGACCGACGAGTAGGAGACATCGAGAAACTGTGGGCTGACGAAGCCAACGATATCGAGGACGACCGGCAGCGCGGTCAGCCCGACGAGAATCACGAACGGCGTCGTGTCGTAGTCGACCTGTGCGAACAACTCGAACAGCATGAAAATGCCGACGACGGCGAGCGCGTAGGCCAGTCCCATCGCAGCCCAGTGGAGCGCCCCATGCTCGATCAGCAGGTGGGGAAACGGCGTCTCGACGGGCCGTGCGGTGAAGTACAGGCCGTGGAACGGGTTCGTGAGCTTCACCGCAACGATCGAGAGGTAGAGGCCGACAGCGGCCTGCTGGTAGGTCGGATTTCGGTGGAGCGTCCGGCCGGTGTAGGCCGAACAGAAGTAGAGCCACGGCCCGACCGTGCTCAGACCAACGATGAGGCCGGCCATATAAAAGCCGTACTGGAGTTCGGCGGTTGGTGCGGCGAGATAGCCGACGTGGAACGTCGCCCAGAGGCCACTGGTCACCAACAGCGCCACCAATCCTCGTCGGGTGTCGTTGTTCGTGATCTCCGCCGCGCGACTCAGGCTCGCAAAACAGGCGACTGCAGCGGCCCCGAACACGACCAGATAGATCTCGAACAGCGGGATGGACGTCTGGACGGGTTCCGGCGCAGTCAGTAGTTTAGTAAGCATAGTATAACGTGATACGAGATATTCTCTGTAGGACTAGATAGTTGCCTGAGGGGAGGGTGTCATAGAAAGCGTCACACACGAAGACGCAGGATGTTGGAACTGTGTCTACGAGCGCCAGCATCCTGCAAGAGGAGACTTCTATCGACGAGTTCTTCAATGTAATGGCGACCGAGACGCTC